>Ga0214472_10000571_pt1 | contig 44889 bp, 8 predicted proteins | sample RVTome_6_FD_207662 | JGI IMG/M metagenome (GOLD analysis project Ga0214472, IMG submission 207662) | Soil microbial communities from uranium-contaminated site in the Upper Colorado River Basin, Wyoming, United States - RVT140D175 | ecosystem: Environmental > Terrestrial > Soil > Contaminated >...
TTCGCATACAGCACCACCCGGATGGTCCTGCGGTCACGGGTGCTGACGGTAGCCACCCGGGTCGCAGCCTCGAGCATGATGGCGACGCCGGTACCATCGTCCTGCGCACCGAGGCCGGTGTCCCAGGCGTCGAGATGGGCGCCGAGCACGATGACCTGGTCACGTAGGGTGCCGCGGCCGGGGATCTCGCCGATCACGTTCGCACTCATCTCGGGTTCCAGCCGACGCGCGCTGGACCAGAGGCGCAGCGTCACCGGCTCGCCGCGATCCAGGAGGCGCTCCAGGGCGTCGGCATCGCTGTTCGGTAGCGCCGCGGCCGGGATCCGGCGCACGCCGTCCTCGTAGTGCATGTTGCCGGTGTGGGCGAAGCGGCTGGTGGAGGTTCCGGCCGAGCGGATGATCACACCCACGGCCCCCATCTTGGATGCCTCGATGGCGCCTTTGCCGCGCTCTTGCACCGCGACGCCGTAGCCGCTGCCAGCTGCGTTGCGCTCCATCCGTCGATCGAAGTACACGATCCGGCCCGCGACCTCATCCCGGTCCAAGGTCGCCAGCTCGGCGAGGTCGTGCACCCTGAGGATGGTGGCTTCGATGCCGATCTCCGCGGTACCGATGCTGCCGCCCAGCATGACCGCCATCAGTTGCATGCGTTCCGGCGCCACGGTCTCCACCGTGACCTGGCCACGCTCCCAGTGCGGTACCTCGACGGCCTCGGGGTGCACCGAAGCGAACCCCATCTGATGCATCCGATCCAGCGCCCACACCACCGCTGCGCGGTCGCCCGCGGAGCCGGCCGAGCGTGGTCCCACCTCGTAGGAGAGGCCGCGCACGATGTCCATCGCTTCGGTCCCCTCGAGCGCAGTGTCCGCGAGCATCGAAGCCGCGCGCAGGTGCGCAGGATCCAGCGCGATGCGTGCGGGCTCTCCGACGGGCTCCGCCGCGAGGCTAGCTGCGTTGACGAGGAGGGCTGTCGTGAGCGAGATGAGGAGGCGCATGTGGGTATCTCCGGCGCGGGGGTCCGCATTCTACCGGACAGATCGCCGTCATGGCCCCGTGTAGAATCCGACGTCCTTGGTCTAGCGGGTCAGCGCGTGCGGATTGATTGTTTCAAGGCTTATGACCTCCGCGGCCGGGTGCCGGATGAACTCGATGCCGAGGTCGCCTACCGCGTAGGGCGTGCCTACGCGGAGTTCCTGGGCGCCCGGCGCGTGGTTGTGGGGCGTGATATCCGTGCCACCGGACCGATGATCATCGCCGCGTTGACGCGGGGGCTGCAGGACGCTGGGGTCGCGGTGACCGACATCGGTGAGTGCGGCACCGAGGAGATCTACTTCGCGACCGCACGCTGGGGCTTCGATGGCGGCATCGTCGTGACCGCCAGCCACAACCCACCGGACTACAACGGCATGAAGCTGGTGCGCGAAGACGCGCGTCCGATCAGCGCGGACAGCGGGCTGCTCGAGATCCGCGCATCGGCGGAGGCCATGGATGACGGCGAGCGTGGCGCGCCGGATCCCGTCACGCCGCTGGCGGCGCGTTCCGATTACCTGGCGCGTCTGCTCACGTTGGCTGACCTAGGCGAGCTGCGCCCCTACAAGGTGGTCGTGAACGCCGGGAATGGCGGTGCCGGACCGGTATTCGATGGCCTTGCCACAACGCTGCCGCTGGATGTGGTCCGCTTGCAGCATGAACCGGACGGCAGCTTCCCCAACGGGGTGCCCAACCCGCTGCTGCTGGCGAACCGCGAGCTGACCGCTGCCGCTGTCCGCGACAACGGTGCGGACCTGGGGGTCGCCTGGGATGGGGACTTCGATCGCTGCTTCTTCTTCGATGCTGATGGCCGCTTCATCGAGGGCTACTACCTGGTCGGCCTGTTGGCTGAACATTTCCTGGCGCGCGAGCCTGGTGGCCGCATCGTCCACGACCCGCGCCTGACCTGGAACACGCTGGACGTGGTCCGGCGTTGCGGCGGCGAGGCGGTGCTCTCGAAGTCGGGCCACTCGTTCATGAAGGAGCGGATGCGCGAGGTCGGCGCGATCTACGGCGGCGAGATGAGCGCACACCATTACTTCAGGGATTTCTCTTACTGCGACTCGGGGATGCTGCCCTGGCTCGCGGTCCTGGGACTGATGAACCGCAGCGGCAGGTCGTTGGCCGAGCTGGTGGATGCGCGGATCCGCGCCTTCCCTTGCTCAGGTGAGGTGAACCTCGAGGTCGAGGACGCTGGTCGGATGCTCGCCGCGATCGAGGCGCGGTACGCGCCGGGCGCGGCCAGCGTCGATCGCACCGACGGCATCAGCATCGAGCACGCGGACTGGCGCTTCAACCTGCGCAGTTCGAACACCGAGCCGCTGATCCGGCTGAACCTCGAGACCCGGGGCGACGAGGCCGCGGTGCGCGAGCGAACCGCCGAGCTGGTCGACGCGATCGAGGCCGCCTGAGATGCGCGTACTGGTCACCGGGGCCGGCGGGCAGCTGGGTCGTGCGCTGCTCGCCACGCAGCCAGCGGGCGCAGCGGTCGTCGGCCTGACACGCGATGAGCTGGACATCAGAGATCGCGACGCGCTCGCGCTCGCGCTCTCGGAACATCAGCCGGACTGGGTGTTCAACGCGGCGGCATATAACGCAGTCGATGCTGCTGAGACCGACGAGGCAGCCGCCTACGCGGTGAACTTCCGTGCCGTCGCCACCCTCGCCGAGCTCTGTCGTGCCCAAGGATCGCGGTTGCTGCACCTGTCCTCGGACTTCGTGTACGACGGCCGCAGCCACAAGCCGTACAGCCCCGCCGACCGGGCGGTCCCTCTGTCCGTGTACGGCAAGAGCAAGCTGGCCGGGGAGGAGGCGGTGACCGGGACCCTCGGTTCCGCTGCGCTGATCGTGCGCACAGCCTGGGTCTACTCGCGCGACGGACGCAGCTTCGTACGCGCAATGCTGGACCGAATGCGAGCTGGGGAATCGCTCCGGGTGGTACAGGACCAAGTGGGCACCCCGACCTGGGTCGATCCGCTGGCGCTCACGCTGTGGGCCGCAACCCGGGCTGAGCTGGAAGGGATCCATCACTGGACGCCGGCGGGGTCGGCCTCGCGCTACGACTTGGTGGTGGCGCTGCAGGAGGACGCCATCGCCTGCGGCGTGCTCGAGCAGCCTGTCGAGGTGGTGCCGATCCTCAGCACCGAGCTCGGGATGGCAGCGGAGCGTCCCGCTCACTGCGTGCTGGACAAGTCTGCGACCTGGGCCGCCTTGGGTGCGACGCCGCCGCACTGGCGGGTGCACCTGCGGGCGATGCTCAAGGGTCTGACAGCTGCGGACGCGCAGCTGGGCTCAGCCCTGTAAGCTATGCGCCGCTGAACACGCACCGTTACCGAGATCCGAGAGGGGAGAGATGACGAAGAGCAACCGTAAGCGGCGCAAGGAACGCCTGCCCAAGGGACCGCCGATGGCGGAGACCGCGGACCGCCACACGCTGTACGAGATCGCCGTCCAGACGGCGGACCTCGAGTGCGTGTTCATCGAGCGCACGTTCCGTGAGCAGCGTCAGCGCATGCCGCGGTACATCAAGGAGGATTTCGCGGGTACCTGCAATCTGGCCTGCGAATGGGTGAGGCTCGACCCTGCGAACCGGGCACTCGCCGTCGATCTGGACGCCGAGGTGCTGGCCTGGGGCGCTGAGCACCACCTCGCCGGGCTGACCGCCGAGCAGCGCCAGCGCCTGGAGGTCCGTAAGGGCAACGTCCTCAGCGAGGGTGGCTCGGGACTGGATGCCCTGATCGCCTTCAATTTCTCCTACTGGGTGTTCCGGACCCGGCAGCAGCTGGGGGACTACTTCCGGTTCACCCGCGAGCAGCTGGCCGAGGACGGGATCCTGTTCCTGGACTGCTTCGGGGGCTACGAGGCCCAGCGGGAGATGAAGGAGCGCAGGGAATGCGAGGGTTTCGAGTACATCTGGGACCAGGCGTCCTTCAACCCGATCACCCACGATTACACCTGCCACATCCACTTCCGGCTGCCCGACGGGAGCCGGATCAAGGAGGCCTTCACCTACGAGTGGCGCCTCTGGTCCATCCCCGAGATCCGGGAGCTCCTGGCTGAGGCCGGCTACAGCCGGACCCTGGTCTACTGGCAGGGCTGGGACGACGAATCGGAAGAGGCTTCGGACGAGTACGAGGTCGTAGAGGATGGTGACGCGGACCCGGGGTGGGTCTGCTATATTGTCGCCTTGGTCTGAATCAGGGGCCCTGTGAGCCCTAGGGATTCAACCACTTAGAGGGATGAGCTAAGCTGTTTCCTGTGCCTCAGCCGACCCGGCAGGGGCCGCTTGCGGTCGGGGTCCATGGTCGAAGAAGTCCAGCTCGCCATCTTGTTCGCGGATGTGGTCGGCAGCACCAAGCTGTACGAGACCCTCGGCGACTCCAAAGCGCGTGCCTGCGTAGGCAAGTGCGTGGAGGTCATGAGCAAGATCACCGAGCAGTACAACGGCAAGGTCGTGAAGACCATCGGTGACGAGGTGATGTCGACGTTCCCGTCGGCGGACGCCGCGACCGAGGCCGCCTGCGAGATGCAGAACGCCATCACCGAGGACATGATCGTGGACGGCGTGGACGTCGCGATCCGCGTGGGCTACCACTACGGCCCGGCGCTGTTCGAGAAGGGTGATGTGTTCGGTGATGCGGTCAACACCGCAGCGCGCATGGCCGGTCAGTCCAAATCGGGCCAGATCCTCACCACCTCGACCACCGTCCAGTTCATGTCGCCGGTCTGGCAGAGCACCGTCCGCCAGATCGACAAGGCCACCGTGAAGGGCAAGGCCTCCGAGATCGAGATGATGGAAGTCATCTGGAAGGAGGAGGACGTCACCCGCATGGCCGGCACCTCGGTCGGCATGGCGCACGCCCCCGAGTTCCTTAAGCTGATGCTCAGCTACCAGGAGGTAGCCATCGAGATGGGTGATGGCAAGCAGAGCGTGGTCATGGGTCGTTCGGACGGCACCGACCTGACCGTCAAGCACACGCTGGTCTCGCGCCTGCACTCCCGCATCGAGTACCGCAAGGGCAAGTTCGTGCTCATCGATCAGAGCATCAACGGGACCTACGTGGTGCAGGAGGATGGCTCCAAGCACTTCGTGAAGCGCGACGAGTTCGCGCTCAGCGGCAAGGGCACCATCGGTCTCGGACAGGCAGTTACGCCTGATCACCCGCAGGCGATCAACTTCGAGGTCGTCTAGTTGGGGGGTTGGCCGCGTCAGCGGCCGCCAGAGGGCGCCTCAGGCGCCCTGGATGCGATCCAGGAGATCGGTCAGCTGCAGGGCGTAAGCGGCCGCCTGGTCGTCGCCCAGGCCCGCCAGCGCCTCCTGATCCTGGATCAGCTGGTTGATCCGGCCGCGGAAGCGGCGGAACGAGGGGTCCAGGCGGGCGAACCGGCGCTGCTCCTCGCTCAGGCTCATCCACGCATCCGCGAAATCACGCAGCGATGCATCGGACCAGATCTCCTCTGCCAGCAGCCCCTTCACCATGTCGATCCCGGTGGGGTCGATGACGATGGCCTCGATCGGCGCAGGCGGCGGCGGAGGGGGCTCGTAGAGCACGATGGAGAGCGTGATGATCGCCCCGACCAACGCGATCGCGCCGAAACGGATCCGCTGATCGCTGAAGTCGGTGTAGCTGCGCCAGTCAGCCCAGGCGAAGGTCGGCTTCAGCTGCGCGTCGATCTGCTCGGTGGACAGGGTGTCGCGGTAGCTGAGCTTGATCTTCCTGGCGACCAGGTCCTCGAGGTAGTCCGCACGCTGCTCGCGGTACGCCGCCAGGCTCATCTCCTGGCGGGAATAGCGGCGGGCGAGTTCCCTGAGTGGTGATGCGATCATCGCGGCGGGCCTAGTTGTCCAAGCTCCGCGCCACGCGGAAGCCCGTGGGGGCATCACCGGTGGCGGGACGGGACATGCTGACGCTGCACTCGGTCAGCGGGTCTGTATGGGCACCACCGTGCGCGCTGCCGTCAGCCACGAACTCCTGTGCGTTGCCGGCGACATGCACCAGACCCCAGGGGTTCGGGCGGCCGGTGGCCGCGGGCAGCAGTGCGCCGCCCTTCAGGATGGAACCACCCTGGACCACGCGGCAGTTCCAGTCGGAGCGGTTCGCCTCGGCATCGGTGGAGGTCGCTGCGTAGAGCCATTCCTGGGCGCTGGGGATGTGGTAGTTCTTGCGAGTCTGCTGCGCCAACCACTGCGCGTAACCCTGTGCCTGGGTGAAGCTCATACCGGTAGCAGGGAGATCAGCATCGCCGCCGACGGCGCTGCACTGGCCCGTGGCTTGGCAGAAGCGGTTGAACGCGCCGATGGTGACCTCGGTGCGCGAGATCGCGAAGTCCGGCAGGCCCGACCCGGCTGGGACCACCACGAGATCAGGACCCTGCTCGCCGCCGACCATGTCGAAGCAGTAAGCGCGAGCGCCGCGCGTACCCTGACCGGCGAGGTTCGAACGACAGAACTTGCTGCCGTCTGCAGCCACCGTGGGTGAGGCGCTGGAGCTGGAACTCACACCGAGCTGGGCGCGGTACTGCGCGAGGGTGGGGTTATCGGTCCACTGCGACTCCGCCTGCGCCAGGAAGCCGCGCGCCGCTTGCGAGTTGCCCGAGGTCATCGCGCTCTGCAGGGATGCGATGGTCGCGTTGAACGCAGTCTTGCGGTTGCTCAGCTCCTGCTGGAACGGCCCGATCGCGGCGTTGTTCGGCTGATCGCGGTTGGCCTGCTGGATGAGCTGCTCAGCGCGGGTCAGCAGGGCGCCATCGAGTGCGCCCTGGATGTCAGCCGCGAGTCGCAGCGGCTGGCGGCTGGTGTCTACGCGCAGGGCCTGGATGATGCGGTCGTTGCTGAACTGGGACTTCAGCGCGTTCATCAGGCCGACGGCGGCATCCACATCGGTGGTGGAGTCCACCTTGCTCGCCGCGATCTGGAGCACGCTGTTGCGGATGGCGGTTGCGCTCTCCGGGAAGGAACCCGTCACTTCGCGCAGGTCGCGGTCCAGCGCGGCGACCGTGGTCACGGTCACGGCGCGCGCGGACTGCTGCAGGCGTGCGGCTCGCTGCGCAGCGTTGCGCAGTTCGGTCAGGCTCTGCGAGCCCGGCTGGTACTGCAGACCCTGTTCAGCGAAGGATGCAGCGGTGGTGAAGGCCAGGCGACCGACCTCGCGCCGCGCCGCTGCCTCGTAGCCCGCCGCCATCAGTTGCGGCGCTTCTGCGGTAAGGAAGGCGTCGTTGGTTGGCAGAGCGATGTCGCCGCTGCGGAGCTCGGTCAGGTTGCTCAGTGCGGCGGCCATCTCACCGTTCTGGGCATTGTTCCGGACCAGGGACTTCAAGGTGTTGATGCGCGCGACGCGCCGCTCCTCAGCGACCCGCGTCTCGTAGGCCGCCTGCGCGGCGTTGAACTCGCTGTTGACGACCGTGAGCTCCGCATAGGTCGGGTAGTAGCGCTCGGCCTTGTCGATGCTCTCCTGCGCCTGCAGGTAGAGATCGCGGGTCATGCGGTCGCGTGCCTGCACCAGGTAGGCGTCCGCGATGTCACGCTGCAGGTCCTCGACCCAAGTGTCGCCGGTCTGCATGCGCGCGATGATGTCGAGGAAGTTGCTGCGCACATCAGATTCCCAGACCACATCCATGGTCGGCCGCTGCAGCAGCGCCTCCAGCGCATCCCTGAGCGTGCTCAGCGCAGTGAGGCGGGAACCGAGGTCGGCGGGTTGGAAGCCAGCGGCCAGCTCGGTCCGGGACAGGCTCTCGCGCTGCTCCATCAGCCAGGGGATGGCGACGCCGCGTGCGAACTGCGCGAGCAGATCCTCAGCACGCGCGAAGTCACTCACCTGCGCGGCGGCGGCCAGCTCGCCGGCCAGGATGCTGCGCACGCGCTCGCGGGAGCGCGGGATGATCGTGTTCTCCGGTTGCAGGGCCTGCAGTTCGACCAGGGGCTCGATCAGTGGCGCCGCCGTGTCTGCGTTGACCGCTTGCGCGAGCAAGCCGTTCAACTGCACCTCGAGTTCTCCGATGCGAGCGGCGTTCTCCTGCTGGCGGATGGCGTTATCCACGCGCGACTTCAGGTCCACCAGCAGCGGGTTGTCCGGCGTGTACTGCAGGCCGACGGACAGATAGCTCGAGGCGCCCTGGAGGTCGCCAGCGAGTCGCGCCTCATCGGCGAGACCGGCGAAGCCTTCGGGGATGCGCGGATCGGTCATGATCGGCTGCGATGGGTCCACCTGCGCGACGATCGAGAGGTTCTCCGTCAACACATCGGATTCATCGACCGACAGTGTCCCATCGGCGAGGATCTGATCGATCGCGTTGGTACGATCGGAAGCGATGCTGCGCTGCTCATCGACGATGTCGCGGCGGTTCAGCGCCAGCTCTACGTTGTCGGAGTAGATGTGCAGCGCGCCCTCGTAGAGTTGCAGCGCTTTCGCGTATTGGTACTGCTGCGCCTGCGGGTCCGCGATCTCCGCCACCGTGCGGTTGAGGAGGCCGATGTACTCCTCCTGCATGATGTCGAGGATGCGGTCATGGGATTCGACCGACATCTCTAGCACCGGTTCCAGGGCGGTGGTCAGCGTCTCGACGGTGTGCGGACCCTGGCTGCGCACCTGGGCGACGAAAGCCAGGTCGTCGCGCTCCTCCAGGTACGAAGTGATCGGGCCGTATGCGAGTGCACTGATGCCCAGGAGCACCGTCGCCGCGGCCGCTGCGATATGCGGACGGTAATCCTTGCGGGGGCGGATCTCGTCCCAGAACTCCTCGACCGTGTCGGGGCGTTCCGCGCGGGTGAAACCGAGGCCGCGCGCGAGGATCTTGTTCTGGCGCCGGGTGAGCTTCTTCAGCACCTCCGGCTTGAGGCCCATCTCGCGGGCCTTGACGGCTGAGCGCTTCTTGAACGGGTGCTTCTTGTTCAGCAGCTCGAATGCGGTGCAGGCGAGGGCGTAGATGTCATCGCGCGGGTCCGGAGCGAGACCTTCGAACATCTCGATGGTCGCGTACGCGGGCGTGAGCGCACCCAGCGCGCCCGGATCGAACAGGGTCTTCTCACCCTCGGCGTTGGCCTTCACCGCGGAGGCGCGCGCGATACCGAAGTCGAGCAGCTTGACCGTGCCGTCGGTGAGCAGGAACGCGTTGCCCGGCTTGAAGTCCGAGTGGACCAGACCGCGGTTATGCGCGTACTTAAGGCCCTCGCAGAGCTGCTGGATGATGTCCATCGCCTCGGGGACTTCCAGGCCCTCGTCCGGGATGGTCTTCTTGATGAACTCGTTGAGCTCCTGACCCTGGAGCACTTCCATGGTCATGTAGACGGTGCCGCGATCGCGGTCGAAGTCGTAGACCGTGGCGATGTTGGGGTGCGCGAGCTTCTGCGCCTTGGAAGATTCGCGCTGGAGCGCGATGAACGCCTCAGGATGCTCCTTGAAGTCGCCCGACAGCAGCTTCACCGCCACGTAGGGGTTGCGGTCCTGTGCCTCGACTTTGAGCAGGTCGCGGGCCTTGTAGACCGCGCCCATACCGCCTTCACCGAGCTTCTCCATCAGCTCGAAGCGTTCCTTCAGCACGGTGCCGGGGCCGACCTCGCCGTGTCCCGGGACCTGGGCGCTGGGCCAGGAGGTCCCGGTGGCGGGGACCTCGGAGATCGCGAACGGGTCGTAAGTGCCGTCACCGGTCGCGACCGTGCGCTCATTTCCGGTGACTACGGTGGCATCTTCGTCGACCGGGAGGTTTGTCACCAAGGTGCTGTCGGGGTCATCGCCGCCAGCTACGATGGTCTCATCGCTATCTTCTTCGTCACTGGCGATCAGGGTCTTATCGAGGGCCGGCTCTTCCTGAGCCGCCGGGCTAGCCCCCATCTCCGCCGCAGCGAGGTCGAACAGCGCAGCCTCATCCAGCCCTTCAGGGGCCGCTGCTGCGGGCTGTTCGGCTGCGGGCGCTGATGGGGCGGGTTCCTCCGGCACATCCAGGGTCAGGTTCCCAAAGGGGTTGTCCTCGCCCGCGGCGGGCGCTGGCGCCGATGGTTCCGGCGCGGCCGGTGGCGCTTCAGGCGCGGCGGCGGCCTCGACCGGCATGTCCAGACTCAGGTCGCCGAAATCCAGGCTCGGCGCCTCAGTGTTACTCGCAGGTGCGGCTGGAGTCGCCGGGGCCGCGTCCGGGAGGTCCAAGGTGAGGTCGCCGAAAGGGCTCGGGTCGCTGGTAGCAGGGGCGGGGGCCGCGGCGGCCTTGCGTTCGATGTCGGACCGGAAGGCGGTGATGATCGGGCCGGGCACGTTGATCGCTGCACAGGCATCGAGGTCCGCCAGCAGCTCAGCTGGCGACACGCTCCCATCGGCGAGGACCTGGTCCAGCCAGGCCTTCACATCGGAGGGCTTGGATTCGCCCCGGATGACCGCTTCGAGTCTGTCTTTCAGCTGCGCCACTTCGTCCCCTCAGAAGATCACAGGATCAGGTCATCGCCTCGATCGCCACCACGGTCACATTATCCCGGCCCCGCCTCGCGAGCGCTGCTTGTACCAACGCGTCGGGTATCTCCCTCGCGTCCTTACAGGCCTTTGAAATCTCTAGGATTTCGTCATCATTCAGCTCTTTGTACAAGCCGTCGCTGCAGAGGATGAACACATCCTTGCGCTGCAGCTCGTACACCTCCAGATCCAGGTAGAAATCGTCTGAACCACCCACAGCGCGCGTCACGCGCTCAGCCTGGGGATGCTTCCTGGCTTCCTCTTCGGTGCAGACACCGCTCTCCACAAGATCCTGGATCATGTCGTGATCCTGCGTGATCTGTTCCATCTTGCGGCCGCGGATGCGGTAGCACCGACTGTCCCCCGCCCAGAAACAGACCACATGATCGCCCCTATGGACCATACCGACGACGGTGCTACCGATGGTGGTCCGCTTCGCGCGGGCCATGTCCATCAGGTCGTTGTTCACTTGGGTGATGGTGGTCTCGACGGCATCGACGAGCTTGGGTAGCTCGATCTCGTTGTGCATGTCACGGATCGCGTCGACGATGGACTTCGATGCGACATCACCTGCGTGATGACCGCCCATGCCGTCCGCGACCACCCAGATCCCATCCGGGTCGCGCGTGATGCACGCATCCTCGTTGTGGCGGCGCACGTTGCCGGTATCAGTCCGGTATTCGCTCGCAAGCAACCAAGCCTTGGCCATCGAAGTTCCCCGGCGAGCCTGCGGTGTTACCGCGGGCGCCCATACTGAACAGACGCGTTTTGAGCAGCCCCGTAGCTTAGTCTGAACGCACCCACTCTGCGCAGCACAGTGTGGCGCTCCAGCAACATCATCTGAGCGGTCCCACGCTGCACTGCAGCATATACCACCTGAAACCGCACGGTGCCTATCCTCGCACCATCTTGCAGGGGTTTCCAATCACCGTTACCTTGTCGGTCGCTGCCTCATTAAAACAACTCAGGGACGGGGCTCGGTGTCGTGCCGGTTGAGCTCATGGATGGCTCGGGGCGTTGCCGATGTGTCTGGAACCAGAAGGCGTCCGATCCATGAAACATCGTAATTCAAGGGCTGCAATCGCCGCCCTAGCTTCCCTCCTGCTCGGAACGGTCCTGCCGGCATCCGCTGCCAGCGTGCCATCGCAGGCACAGCCAGGTGCCATGCAGCCCCGGGATATCCGTGAGCAGGACCTGCCCGTCGCGCCAGCGGTGACCTTCCCGATCCCCCCTGCCTACGACCGACCGTTCGGCGAGGACGAGGGCGAGCGGGTCTTCGTGAACCGCTTCGTGATCACCGGCATCGTCGATGACCCTGCGCGGGGCGTCTCGGCCGCGGAGGTCGATGAACTCGTCAGCGCGCGCTTCCAGGATGTCATGGAGATCGCTGAAGCAGAGCGTCGCGACCGCCAGGCGCTCGACGTCGTGGATCCGAACGGGTTCACCGCCGAAGAGCGCGAGAGCATGTCGCAGGCGATGGCGCAGATCATCGGTACCTTCGACCCGACTCAGCAGCAGCAGCTCCTGAACAACCTGGTCGCACAGTTGCGCTTCTCCAAGTTCAGCCGCGAACAGGGCCTGACCATCGGGCAGATCCAGGGCGTCGCGGATGCGGTGCGTGGCTACTTCCGCGAGCGTGGGTTCTTCCTCTCGCAAGCCATCATCCCGGCGCAGGAAGTCGTGGACGGTGTGGTCGAGATCCGCGTCCTGCAAGGCCGCCTCGGTCAAGCGGTCGCGGAAGGCAACGAGATGTACACCGACGAGGTGATCACCGCGCCGTTCGCAGAGCTCGAGGGTGAGATCGTCACCGAGAGCAACATCCTCGGACCGCTGTTGCGTGCGCAGGACCTACCGGGCTTGAACGTGTCCGGCGTGTTCCGTCCCGGTGAGGAGGTCGGTACCGCCGACATCGTGCTGACCACGCAGTCGGAGACGCCCTTCGGGTGGTCGTTCCGCGCCGACAACCACTTGTCTGACTTCCAGGGCCAGTACCGCTACCTGGTCGCGTTCGATTGGAACAACCCCACCGGCAACGGTGATTACGTCAACCTCTCCCTGCTGCAGTCGCAGAAGCCTTCGGACACGCTGTTCTGGGATTTCCGTTACGGGCGACCGGTGTTCGACCCGAGCTGGAACTTCTGGATCGGCGCCAGCACCAACGACTTCCAGGTCGGCGGCGCGCTAGCGTCGTTCCAGATCGGCGGCGTATCGGAGATGGCGCAACTCGGCGTGCGGCACTCGCTGAACCGCAGCCGCCTCTCGAACGCCAGCTTCGTCATCGACCTGAACGTCCGCCGCGCGAGCATCATCCAGTTCGGGGCGACGACGAACCTGGACCGCCTCTCCAACTGGGGCTTCTCCTACGTATGGGACGACATCAACACTGCGAACCGCTCCTTGTCGTCCGGCATGATCCGCTACGATCACGGTGCGCCGAATCTGTTCGGTGCCTACACGCGCCAGTCAGCACTCGCGGCGGGTAACGATCCCACGGTGCCGAGCCCGAGCCGGTCCGCGGTGGGTGACAACGCGACGACTTTCTTCGCGTCCAGCCGCTACGAGAAGCTGAGCTTCAACTACCAGCGTTTGAAGATCATCGACACGCCGATCGGCAACCAGTCGTTCTTCTTCAAGATCGATGGTCAGTACTCGCCCGACCTGCTCACTTCGCTCGATCAGTACTCGATCGGCGGCCCGAGCAACATGCGAGGCATCCCGACCTCGACGTTCCTGATGGACTCCGGCGCAACCGCGAGCTTCGAGTGGACGATCCGTGCGCCCGGCTTCTACGACAAGCCTGCGCTACCCGGTCGTACCTGGGGCCAGATATTCAGCCTCACGGTGTTCCTGGATCGCACGCTCGGCCACACCAACTACGCGCTCGCCAACGAGATCGAGGACATCAACCTGACCGGTGCCGGCATCGGCCTGGGCTTCGACTTCGGTCGCCTGTCCATGCGTTGGCAGATCGCGCGGCTGTACCAAGGCAACACGATCTATCTCGCGAACTCGACCACGCCGATCTTCCAACAGGGATCGCACGACACGATGGTCTGGTTCGATCTGATCTACGACCACCGCTGAGTCCCGGCCCCGGAGACGCCCCGGGGCCGCTCATCGGAGGTCCATGCCCACCTGTCGGAGCTGCTGGGAAGCACCGACGGGTGGGTCTTTACTGGGAAATGGGTCCTTGGATCCGGAGGGTGTGATGGTTCTGCGAACGAGTGGTCTGAAGGGTGCTCGGGTCAGTACACGTCGGCAGCGACGGATGACTCTGAAGCGTTGGTTCACCTACCTCGTCATCGAGGCCTTCGTGCTCGGCACGAGCCCCGGTGTCTACGCCGGACCGGAAGGCGGCGAGGTGCGCGCCGGACAGGGTGAGATCACCCGACCGGATACGCAGAACACCGTCATCGACCAGCTATCCCAGCAGCTGGTCATCGACTGGGATTCCTTCAACGTCGCCGCCGGCGAGACCGTCACTTTCAACCAGCCGTCCGACATGGCGGCGGCCCTGAACCGCATCTTCGATCAGAACCCCTCCCTGATCTTCGGTGCGATCCAGGCCAACGGCCAGATCTTCCTCATCAACCCGAACGGCATCGTGTTCGGTGAAGGCAGCTATGTGAACGTGGGTTCGCTGCTCGCGACTTCGCTGTCCATCTCCGTCTCCGATTTCATGGAAGGCCAGCTGAACTTCGTCGCGCCCGAAGGTCTCGACCCGGGTGCTGTAGTGAACCGCGGCCTGTTGCAGGCCTCGCAGGGCGGATCGATCGCGCTGGTCGGCGGCCAGGTCTCCAACGAAGGCTTCATCCTCGCCGACTATGGTCAGGTCACGCTGGCTGCGGGTAGCCAGCTCACCGTCGACTTCGATGGCGACGGCTTGCTGCGCTTCCTGGTGGACGGGGACCTGATGGGCGCCGACGAAGCCAACGCCTTGGTGTCGAACTCCGGCACCATCCAGGCCGACGGTGGTCAGGTGCTGCTCACCGCAGCCGCGGCTGAGTCGATCATCTCCCAGGCCATCAACAACAGCGGCATCATCCAGGCCACACGCGTAGACCGTTCCGGCGGGTCGATCCGTCTGCTCGGCAGCGGTGGCGGCTCCGTCATCAACACAGGTTCCCTGCTCGCGACCGGTACCGGCGGCGAGGGCGGCACGGTGCAGGTCACTGGCGAACAGGTCGGTCTGTTCGGTAACAGCGTGATCGACGCATCGGGTGAGCTCGGTGGCGGCACGGTTAACGTGGGTGGTGAGTACCAGGGCGGTGGCGAGCTGCGCACGGCGACGACTACGGTGGTCGGGTCGAACGCGACCATCGCCGCGGATGCGGTCGACTCCGGCGATGGCGGTGAGGTGGTGGTCTGGGCGGATGGCAACACGGCTTACTTCGGTGAGATCTCCGCGACTGGCGGTGCGGAGGGCGGTGACGGCGGCTTCGCCGAGGTCTCCGGCGCTGCGCACCTGACTTTCGAAGGTGGGGTGGATCTTACCGCGCCGCAGGGTGACATCGGCACGCTGCTGCTCGACCCGCTGGACATCGTGATCAGCAACACCGGTGCCGAGGACGACGGGGATCTGGCCGGACAGGTCGGTGACGACGCTGATCCGAACACCTTCGGCTTCGGCGAGTGCGATGCGGCGGCGTGCACGCCGTTGACCGACGTCACGACCATCGATCCTGACACACTGGACGCGGTTGGCGGCGACGTGTTCCTGCAAGCGACGCAGGACATCGACGTTGCGGCGGACGGGGCGATCAACCTCACCACCGCGAACGCCAGCCTCTCGCTGGAAGCGGGCCGGGACATCGACGTCCAGGCATCGATCACCACCAACGGCGGATCCGTCATCCTCTCCGCGGATGATATGGACTCGCCGTCGGGCGGCGCTGACGGTACCGGCAGCGTCAACATCAACGCTGCGATCACGACCAATGGTGGCTTTGTTGATATCGATGCCGGCAGCGGCGTCACGACGACCGCAGCTGGGACCATCAACACCTCCGACCTAGCCACCGATGGCGCGAACGGCGGTGCCGTCACCATCGACAACTCCACCTCCGGTGGCATCTCCCTATCTGGGAACATCGTCACCACCGGAGCCGGCTCTGCAATTGGCCTAGGTGGCGACGCTGGTGATGTGACCATCACCAACAACCTCGCCGGCAACATATCTGTCGCGGCGATCGATGCATCAGGCGGTGACAACAACGACGCCTCAACACAGGGTGGCGACAGCGGGGCCGTTGGCATCACTGCCGACGGCAACGGTACCGGCGTCGGCCTGAACGGCGGCATCGTCACCTCTTCGGGTAGCGGGCTCACTAGCGGCGCGGGCGCTGATGTCAACGTCTATGCAGACGATGGGATCGATGTCGGTGCGAACATTACATCCGGCGGTAGCGTATTGCTGAGCGGCGATGGTGATAGTGCTGCCGATACTAACGACAACATCGCGTTCTACAACGGGGCGACTGTTACCGCCGAGGGCGGGTTCATCAAACTCAACGCCGCTAGCGGCGGTATCGACGCGACTGGCGCGTTGACCCTCAACGCGACCGGCGGTGTGACGATAGATGACTCGTTCACCTCCACCGGTGTCGGCACGATCAACATCGACGCTGACACCGACGGGACCGGCGCGCACGACTTCACCTTCGATCAATTCGCATCCGGCGCAACCTTCAATACCAACGGCAACAACCTGAACATCGACGCTGATGATGTCGTGATCGATGCGGGTGCAACCGTCACCACCGGCGGCGGCAACTTCGTGATCACGGACTCCCAGGGTGACGGCATCAACCTGGGCGGCGCTGATGATGGCGTGGAGTTGACCCTCTCGAACGCCGAGCTCGACACCATCAACACGGGGACCGGTACGCTAACCTTGGTGACGGCGGCGGAGGCCGTCGTAGAGGGCGTGACGACGGCGGCCACGGCCGATATCGGCGGGGTGACAATCCTGAACGTCGGCACCGATGCCACTTTCCAGACGACAGATAGCGCATTCACCAACGGGGTTGCGGTTTCGGCGAACACCGGCATCACGGTGAACCGGGCGGTGACCGCGAATGCTGGCAACGTCCAGTTGGACGCGGACCTCGATTCCAACGGCGGCGCGCTGACGGTCGGAACCAACGGTCGTCTCCAGGCGACCGCAGGCAACATCTATATCGAAGCTTCTGATCTGGCCATCACACCGACCGCTGCCACCACACTGCAGGCAAGCGGCCTGGTCAACATCGCGCAGTCTCAGTCGGGCACCGGCATCAGCCTCGGTACCGACACCAGCCAGGGGATGGATGTCTCCAACGCTGAACTGGATGCGATCACCGCGACCAACCTGAATTTCGTGACTCAGGGCGGCGTGGGCGCCGACGTCGTGACGGCCGGTGTAACCACCGGCGCGGCGGCTGTCACCGGCACGCTCACACTGTCAGGCGACGACGTCACCATCGGCGCTGGCGATGTATACAACCAAGGGCTCGCGGTGGTTGCAGGGGCTGCCACCAGCGTCGGCGGCAATCTGAATGCGGTCAGCATGACCCTCGATGCAACCACCGGCCTAACTCTCGCATCAGGGTCCACGCTCACCGCTTCCGGCGGCGGGCTCACCCTTGAGGGCACCACTGGCGCGAGCAGCAGTGGCGGCGTGACCTTGAACGCGACTCAGGGCGTGACCATCAACGATGGTCTGACCACGGCCGGCACCACGACCATCGATGCGGATACGGATGACAATGGTTCCGTCGGTAGTGACTTCACGCTGGCGGCCGGCGAGACGCTAGATACCACCGGCAACAACCTCAACATCACCGCGAACGATGTGATCATCGGCGCGGCTGCGGTCATCGATCTGAACGATACGGCCGACGGCAACCTGACCATCACCGATTCCGACACCGATGGTGGTGTGGGATCCGGTATCGCGCTGGGCGCCGCAACGGATGCGGACGGCATCACGCTCAGCAACGCGGAACTCGACACCATCGACACCGGTACCGGATCGCTGACGCTGAACACCAGTGGCGATGTGGTGGCGGGCGGTGTAACTGGAACTGCGACCGCCAACATCGGCGGCACGACCACCCTGGATGCGACCGGTAACGTGGACTTCGCCACCGGCAACACTTTCACAAACAGCGTTGCTGCACAGGCTGACGGCATCGTGGATGTCGGTGCTGACCAGAATGCGGGCGGCACCTTCACCATCCTTGGCGATGCCAACGGCGACGCGACCGCAGGCGACGACACGGTGCAGTTCACCAACGGCGGTGGTGTGACCGTGACCGGCACCGGCGGCGTGCAGGTCGGTGCAGGTGCGAGTGGTGGCGACATCACCACGGTCGCGTCGGTGCACCTAAGTTCCGACACCTCGGTGCAGGTGGATAGTGATTTCGATGTCGGCGGCGCAGGCACGCAACTGACCCTGACCGGTGACTCCGGTGGTGACGGTGGTTCGGTGACGATCTCGGCCGGCGCCACGATCCTCAGTGGTAATCGCGACGTCAACATCGCTGCGGACTCCCTGACCCTGGACGGAAACATCAATGTAGGAACGGGCGCGCTCACGATCACTGACTCGGATGACGGTGGTGTGGACCTAGGTACGGCGAGCAGCTCGGCCAACCTGGACATCACGCAGGCGGAGCTGACTCGGATCACGACGGCCGGTGCGGGCGGTCTGACCATCAACTCGGCCGGCACCATCGCGACCGCAGGGATCAACAACACCAATACGGCGAACATCGCTGGTACCACGACCCTGAACGGCAACGCGGTGACCCTCGGTTCGGGAGACGACTTCGTCGGTGCCCTCGCGACCACTTCGACCACCACGACCACCGTCGGTGGGGACCTGACCGCAGCCGGCATCAACCTGGATTCGACCACCGGCACTAACCTTGCTGCCGGTGCGACGCTGACGGCAGACAACGGTGATATCACGCTAGGCGGTGACGCCGGAATCGCCGGCGCCGGTAGCACCACGCTGGATTCCACCGGCACTGTGACTATCGATGATGCCTTCGCGAACACCAGCGCGCTGACCATCATCGCCAGCGATGTGGATATAGCAGCGGCGACCTCAGCGTCTCAGGTCACCTTCCTCGATGTGGACGGCGATGGCATCAACGTCTACGGCTCGAACTCAAGCGGTTCGGACCAAGCCGGGCAGCTCAACCTAGACGGAGCTGAGCTTGCCAACCTCACCATCGCTACCAGCATTTTCCTGGCAGGCGAGACTGGCATAGCGACCGACATCACGTTCGACGGCATCGACGGCGCGACGGACCTCGCGAACCTCGGCGGTAGCGTGAGCGTCAGTGACTCGATCGGCGATGTTGCGACGGTGAGTTTCATCAACAACCCGTCCACCTTCCCGGGCAGCTTCGGGGCCTCCGCGCAGGAGCAGATCAACGTAGACACCGATGTCACCGTGGGCGGTAACTTCCTGCAGTTCCTGGCCGACATTGATGACACCGACTCCAACGGTGGCGACGCGACCTCTGACTCGCTGAACATCGCCGATGGCGTGACGCTGACTAACAGCGGTGCCGCGGCCGGCCGCATCGAGCTTGAAGGCATCAGCGATGGCATCCTGCTCGCAGGCGACCTGACCATTGACGCCGGTGCAGGCGAAGTGGATATCGCTGCGCCGCTGAGCGGACCCGGCACGGGCACGCTGGACCTCACCGCCGGCATCCTTAACCTGAACGCTGGTGCTGGCACCATCAACATGAGCACCGGCTCAGTCAGCATCACGGACGGCACTGGGAACGGACTGAACTTGGGCGCGAGCGCTGGCGCTGGCAATGACTTGGACCTCACAGCGGCTGTAGTGAACAGCATCACGGCGGGTACGCTGGATCTGAGCACCTCTGGTAGCGCGACCATCAATGGCCTGGTGGGGACCGATACCGACCAGATCGGCGCCCTGAGCTTGACCTCTGGTGGTAACATCACCGTAGAGACCTCAGCGTCCAACTTCGATACCGCGCTCTCCTTGTTCGCCGACAACGACATAATCGTCAACGTTGGCTTGAGCACCAGCGGCGATGCGCTGACGCTGTCCGCTGACGATGAAGTTGACGGTGCCGGCGAGATCGTGATCAACGCCGGCGTCGCGACCGGTGGCGGCGACATGACGCTGAGTGCCGGCGACGGCATCACCTCCAACGCCTCGGGCACGATCGATTCGAGCGATGGCACCGCAGACGGGTCGGCTGGTGCTGTGGACATCAATGTTATCGGCACGGGTAACATCGTTCTCGGTGCTGCAGTGACCGCCGACGGCACCGCCGACGGCGGTGATGGCGGTGCGGTCACCATCGATACCGCTGATGGTTCGATCTCACTGGATGCGATCTCCGCAGTTGGCGGCAACGGCACTGGCGGCGTGGCTGGCGGCGCAGGTGGTGACATCACTGTCACCGCAGGCGGCGCGACCGGTGGCGTCACGCTCGGTGGTGGTCTGACTTCGACCGCCGGCGCCGATAACGGCGCGGGCACCGGTGCAGACGGCGACATCGATCTGAACGCGGGCGCGGGCGCGCTCGACGGCGGTAGTCAGAACATCGCGGGGGGTGCGCTGTCGCTGAGTTCCGATGCCGCGATCACCAACCTCGGCACGGTCACTGCTACGGATGTGGATGTCGATGTGGATACCGCAGGTCTGGCCATCGGGCTCGGCGCTGGCGCGGGCGCCCTCACGCTGGATAACTCGACCCTCGATGCACTCGCTGCGGCGACTGGGACGGTGACCATCGGTTCGGGGACGACGGGTGCGATCGAAGTCGACGATGTGTCTCTCTCCGGCGGCGCGAACATCGCGCTGCTGTCCGGCGACACCATCAATGACGCTGATGCTGGCAGCAACATCACGACCACCGGCGGGCTTTACCTAGAGGCGGCCAACGGCGTCGGCACCACCGGCGACGGTCTGGGTACAGCAGTCTCTAGCCTCGACGCCAACATCGCCTCTGGCGGCTTGTTGCTGAACAACACCGGCGGCCTGACCATCGTGGACAGCAGCTTCGATGCCAACACCGACGGCCTGACGGTCGCCGGTGGCATCGAGGTCACGACCAACAGTCCGATGACGGTGAACTCCGCCGTCGATGGCCTGGGTGCTGCGGTGATCCTCGCTGCACAGGGCAGCGCTGCGACGGACATCCTGACCATCAACGCCGATGTGACCACCGACAACAACTCGGTGGATCTGTACGCCGGCGGCGACATCCTCCAGACCTCGGGCACCATCAGCACCACCACCGGCGGCGATATCTCGCTGCAGGCGGGTGTGGACTACAACGCTGGCACGCCGCAGGCCGGGAACGCCAACGGCGACGTCACCATGACCGATGGCACCAGCATCGTCTCCGCTGGAAACGTCACCATCACAGCGACCGAGAACGTCGCGCTGAGTTCGGTCGCTGCCACCGGGACCGTGGATGTGACCGCTGACGATGACTCGTTCAGCCTGGCGGATAACGGTGGCGCGATCACCGATAACCTGACCGGTGACGGCGCAGGCAACGAGAACATCAGCGGCACGACGGTCACCCTGACCGCCGCTACCGGCATCGGGTCCGCGGATGACATCGATACCGCGGCTAGCAACCTCTCCCTGACCAACACCGTCTCGGGTGCCATCAACATCGCAGAGACCAACGCTGTCACCATCGACGGCGCGGTTGCGACCAACGGCTCGGTGGACATCGCGACCGCGGCTGGCAGCCTCAGCCTCGCCGGCGCTGTCAGTTCGTCCAACAGCACGGTAGATCTGACCGCCGGGACCGGCGGCAGCATCCTGGATACCGGCACCAACACCATCAGCGGTACAACCGTGACCCTGGTCGCCGATCAGGATATCGGCGTGGACGGCGGTACGCCGATCAGCACCGATGCGGACAACTTGGATCTGACCGCGACCAATGGCGACATCGAGATCGATGAGAACGACAACGTCACGATCGACGCCGCGACGGCCGGCGGCAACATCTACATCGCGAACGCAGGTGCCAACCAAGATATCGACCTGGATGGTGCGGTCTCCGCGACCGGTACGCTGGAACTGACGGCGGGCGGCGCGATCACCGATAGCCTCGACAACGGGTCCATCGATGCGACCACGGCCACCCTGACCGCAGAGGATGGCATCGGCGCCACCGGTTTCGCGATCGAGTCCACCGCTGACACCATTGCGTTCACCAATAGCGGTGGCGGCGCCGGCGGCGGCGATGTGATCATCGCCAGCACCAACGCGACCGGCGTCAGCGTCACCGGCAGCAATGCCGGTAGCGGCGGCGGTAGTAGCGGCATCGTCACCATCTCCGAGTCCACGGGTGACCTGGGTGTCACCGCCGGTGGCATCACCACCGACAGCGGTGCGGTCACCCTGAGTACGGCGGCCAACGACGCGAACCTCGCCGTGCTGGGCGCGATCGACACGACCAACATCCCCGCCGGCGCGGCCATCACGCTGACCTCGGACAACATGGCGATCGGCGCCGACCTGGTAGCGGGCAACGAGACCGTACTCCTGCAGGCCACCCGCAACACGCAGGCGATCGACCTCGGGGGCGCGGATGCGGTCGGGACCCTGGGCCTGTCAGCCGCTGAGCTCGGCCATGTCGTCACCACCGGTGGCCTGACCATCGGCAACAGCAGCTCGAACGGCGGGATGACGGTCTCCGCCGCGGTGGACCTGGACACGCCGGCGAACCTCACTGGCGGCACCTTGGTGTTGCAGCAGAACACGGGCGACATCACTTTCAACGACACCCTGACCACACCGGTGAACACGACCGTCGTATCGGCTTTCGGTGACATCACCTTCGGCGCCGCCGGTGCGATCGATGCCAGCCCGAACAACTCGACGGTATCCCTGACCGCCACGGCGGGTGCCATCCTCGGCGATGCCGCGGCGTTCACCAATGTCACTGCCAATAATCTGACCTTGACTGCGCAGGACGGCATCGGTGCCAGCAACGACATCGAGACGGATGTCGCCACCTTAGACGCCTCGGTGACGGCCGCCGGTGACCTTGGCATCGATGAGGCCGACGCTATCGATCTCGTGGATGTCGACACCGCTGACGGCGCGATCTCCATCACTGCTGGCGGTGCGGGCACCATCACGGTCACCGATGTCGCCAGCCTCACTGATGACGACGCCAACGACATCAGCATCACCGCGACCGGTGGTGCGATTGATGTGTTCGTTATCGACGCAGGCGGGACCGACGGCGATGTCACGCTGACTGCGGGCGGCGGCGCGATCACGGACTTTAATGCCGCCGCGAATAACGTCACCGCGGATGTACTGAACCTGACGTCTTCCGACTTCATCGACCTCGACACCACCGTCAACAGCCTCGATGCGACGACCACTGCCGCTGGTGCACTGGGCATCAACATCGATGAGGCCGATGACATCACCATCATCGGGCTCTCGGCGAGCGCTGCGGCCAACACAGGTCTACTCGATGTCGCGACCACCGACGGCACGATCACCGTCAGCGATGGCCTGATCGCATCCAACGCTGTGGTTAGTCATGCGGGCACAGCTGGCGGCAATGTCAGCCTGATCGCGCAGAACGGCGGCAACACAGCGACCATCGCCCTGACCGACGGCATCACGACTGCAAGTGGCGCGGTCACGCTGACGGCAGATGACGATGTCACCGCAGGCGCGGGCGGCTTCATCACTGCTACCGGCGCAGGCGCATTGAGCGTGACCGCGGACGCAGGTGGGGCCGGCGGCGGCGTCATCACCATGAACGATGCCTCCATCTTCGATGGTGGCTCCGGCGATGTTTCCCTCAACGCCGATGGCGATATCACCCTCGGCTCGGTGACCTCGACCACCACAGGCACCGTGATCATCGATTCGACCAGTGGCGCCATCGTAGATGGTGGTGACACCAACACCGACATCGTTGCAGACGGCGCCGGTGCGGTCGTGACCCTGAGCAGTGCGACGGGTGTCGGCACCATCGCTGACGCGATCGAGACAGATGTGACCGCACTGGATGTGGATGTCTCCGGCATCGGCGATGTGAACATCGACGAGACGGATGCCGCGACCATCGTGGACATCACGACTTTCGACGGCTCAGTGAGCTACTCCCAGGCATCGAGCCTGGTGGTCGGTGGCACCGGCATTACGGTGGGCGACAACGACACCTCCGGCGATGAGTTCATCAGTCTGACCTCCACCGGTGGCGGCATCGAGATCAGCACGCTGAATGCCGGTGCAGCCGGCGACGTGCTGTTGGACGCGCAGGGCGGTGACATCACCGACGATGCTGACGATGCGACTGCCGATATCACGGCGAACAACATCATCCTGTTGGCTTTCGGGGACATCAGCACGGCCGCCAACGGCGACATCGACACCGACGCCACGACCATCGCATTCGATGCGGGCGGCGATGTAGACATCCAGGATGTGGGCGATGGCGTGACCATCGGTGACGTCACCATCGACAGCACCAACGTCGTCGGCGGCACGGCCAGCGGCGCCAATCTGCTGCAGGTCACTGCGACCAGCCCGCTGACTATCGATGAGGCCATCCTCGCCGACAACGGCGCCACCATCCAGCTCGGTGCAGAGGGTTCGGCAGCCACCGACGATCTGACCATCAACAGCTCGATCACCGCGTCCGGCGGTGCGGGTGCGATCCAGCTCGGTGCTGGCGACAGCATCATCATGGGTGCGAGCAGCTCGATCGATAACCAGGGCGCCGGCAACGTCGACATGTCGGCGGGCTTCGACTTCGCTGGCGGCGCGATGCTCGACGGCAACGCCGCGGGAACCATCACCATGGCTGATGGCGCCACAATCGACACCGCCAGCGGCGATGTGACCCTGGAGGCACCGGGTGACGTCACCCTTGGCGTCATCACCTCCGGGGGTGATGCGAGGGTCACCGCAGATTATGACGGTCCCGGGGGCACGCTCTCGAATAACGTCGGCGCCATCGTAGATGGCACCGCGGGCGAGGGCGCCAACGTCACCGGCGCTCTGGTCACACTGACCGCAGCGACCGGTATCGGCACTGCGGACGATGTGAATACCGCCGCTGACACCCTGATCGTCACCAACACGACTTCGGGCATCATCGACATCACCGAGGCCGATGATGTCACCCTGGCCGAGATCGATCAGCAGGGGGCGGGTACGACCGAGATCACAGCCAACGGCACGATAGCGCTCGATGACACCGACGGCTTGACCGTCGACGACGTCGCGATCACTCAAGGTGCCGGAGACCTCACGATCACGGCCACGGGCGCGGGCAACCATATCGTGACCCTGGATGGCATCAACGCAGCTGGCGCCGTGACTCTAGATGCGGCGAACGAGATCGTTGGTAGCACCGCTGGCACTGGCACGATCGCCGGTACTGACCTCACGCTGACTGCCGTCAACGGCATCGGCGCGACCGATGCGGTCCAGACCAACGCAGTCACGCTGGATGTCACCAACACCACCAATGGCGATATCGACATCCTCGAGAGCAATGATGTCGCCATCGTCAACCTGACGCAGGGCGGGGCAGGCACGACCGCCGTCGAGTCGGGCGCTGGCAGCATCGACGTGAACGATTCCGGTGTCGACGGGACTGCCATCGTGCAGGGTGCGGGCCTACTGACCCTGACCACAGCCGGCAACATCACTCTGACGGACCAGACCTCCGCCAGCGGCGATGTGACGCTGGATGCAGGCGACGAGATCATCGGTACGGTGAGCGGCACTGTGAGCGGTGCGCTACTGACCTTGAACGCCGTGAACGGCGTCGGTGAGAGTGGTCAGGTGCTGACATCCGTGGATGATCTCATCGTCTCGAACACGACGAATGGCGCCATCTCCATCGCTGAGACCGATGCCGTCACCGTCCAGGACATCACTCAGGGATCTGGCGCGAATGTAGGCATCGACGCCACCGGCACCATCACCTTCGATGACAGCAGCCTGGACAACAACGGGACTGTAGTCACTCTGCAAGGCGGCGACCTGTTCGTCGACGCCGGCGGTGCAGCTGCCGATGTGGTCGTCAACGACGGGATCGCTACCAACGGTGGTGGCATCGAGCTGGAGGCGGGCGATGGTTTGGATCTCGGTACTAGCGACTCCGACCTCAGCAGCGCAAACGGCAACATCGTCCTGACTGCCGGCGCGGACAACGCGGTCGGTGCCATCACCATGACTGATGGCGCGGTCGTCAGCTCGGGCACGGGCACCAGCGCAGTCACGGCTGATGGCAGCATTGAACTCTCGAGCCTAACCTCCGATAACGCGACCACCGCCGCGATCTCCATTACTAGCGGCGCCGGCAGCATCACCGACGGCGGTGATACCGACGTCGATATCGTTACGACTAGCGCAACGGCTGAAGTGAGCCTCGTTGCCGACACCGGTATCGGTGACGGCGATGCGCTGGAGACCGACACCCAGATACTGGAGTTCACCAACCAGGTCTCCGGCACGGTCGAGATCGACAACACCCTGGATGTGAACACTGAGACCTTGACGGTCGCGGGCTCGAACGCTGGCGGCGCGATCACGATCACGGAGTCAGTGGGCTCGATGACCGTGGACGCGACTACTGCGCAGACAGGCATCGTGAGCAACAGCGGCGCCATCGCCCTCACTGTAGGCGGCGCCGACGAGCTGCTGACGATCAACGAGACCGTGGACTCGGATCCAGGCGGCGCCGGTACTGGTGCGGCTATTGCCCTGACTGCAGATGACATGGTTATCGGTGCGACCATCAACTCCGACTCCGGTCTGGTCACCCTTCAGGCGGCGGATGACGCACAAGCCATCGATGTCGGCACGAACGCGGTCGGTGAGCTCGGCCTCACTGATACCGAGATCGACTTCATCAACACCAACGGTGGTCTGACCATCGGTAACACCACCAGCGACGGTGGCATCGAAGTCACCGGGACGATCACTCCTGCGAACGTCGCCGGCACGCTGTCGCTGTTGCAGGACACTGGCGACATCACGCTCACCGGCGAGATCCAGACGGGTACTGAGGACATCACCATCGATACGGCGAACGGCGCGATCGTCGGCGATGGGGACGCGACTCCCGACCTGAGGAGCAATGGCACCATCACGCTCAACGCTTCGACCGGTATCGGTGATGGCGGGGACATCGACACCTTCACCCAAGGGACGATCGTCTTCAGCAACTCTACGAACGACGTCAACATCGTCGACAGTCTGACGAGTGGCACGACCGTCACCGGCACCAACGGCGCTGGTGCTATCACCATCACGGACACCGTCGGGAACCTAGGCGTCGCTGCGGCTGGCATCGTGACCGACAGCGGCACGGTCTCGCTCGTCACCAACGCGAGCAACTCCGCCATCACGGTCTCCGCTGGCACCGGCATCGACACCACCAACGTCGGCACTGGCGGCGCAGTGACCCTGCATACCGACAACATGAACATCCTCGCCCCGATCGATGCGGGCGACCAGTTGGTGACCCTCGAGTCCACCACGGCTGCTCAGATTATCAACATCGGCGGCGCCGACGCGGCGGGTACCCTGGGCCTCACGGGTGCTGAGCTTGATCAGATCACCACCTCCGGTGGTCTGACCATCGGTGACGCGGGCAACACAGGCGGTATCAATATCTCCGCCGCAGTGGCACCAGCCAACGTGACCGGCACCACGACCCTGTTGCAGGACTCGGGCGATATCACCATCGCCGATGCTGGCAGCTTCAGCACTGGCTCCAATGCCTTGACCCTGGATACGGCGACGGGCGCTATCGAGGGTGATGCGGGCAACACCAGCACCGACCTCACGGCCGGCACCCTGACCCTGAACGCGGACACCGGCATCGGCACGACTAACGGCCTGGAGACCTCGGCGGACGTCATCAGCTTCAGTAACACCACCTCCGGGAACGTGGTGCTGAGCAATACCTCGGCGGCGACCATCTCGGGCAACGCGGGCTCCGGGAACATTGACGTCACCGAGACCGGTGGCGACCTGACCATCGATGCGGCGGACCTGGTGACCCAGGACGGCACCATCGACCTGACCGTGACCACCGCAGACGCGGCGCTGGTCAGCGCCGGCGGTTCCAACATCGATTCGATCGGTGGCGGCACAGGCGGTGCGGTGACCATCATCGCCGACGACCTACAGCTCGGCGGCGCCATCAGCGCGGGCGACCAGCTCGTCACCATCGCTCCGAACGACGTTGCGCAGGGGATCGATCTGGGCACCGACACGGCTGGCGAACTCGGCATCACCGACGCGGAGCTGGATAACATCTTCACCTCCGGTGGCCTAACCATCGGCGCGGCGACCGACACCGGGGGCATCGACATCTCTGCCGCGGTGGCCCCGGCCAATGTGACAGGCACGACCAGCCTGCTGCAGGGCTCCGGCGACATCACTGTCGAGGATGCCGGCAGCTTCAGCGCTGGGGCTGAGAACCTGACACTGGATACAGCTACCGGCGCCATCCAGGGCGACTCGGGCAACACCACGACCGACCTGACGGCCGGCACCCTGAACCTGAACGCCGACACCGGTATCGGCACGAGCAATGGTCTGGAGACAACTGCTGACACCATCAGCTTCTCCAATACGACTAGCGGCGACACAACCATCGCGAACACCACGGCGGGCAACGCCTCGGTCTCCGGCGATGCGTTCGACGGCAACATCGACATCACGCACACCGGTGGCAACCTCGGTGTCGGCGCCGCGGGCATCGTGACCGCGGACGGCACCATCGACCTGACACTCACCACCGCGGATGCGGTCCTGGATGTCAGTGCGGGTGGCGACATCGATTCCGTCAACGGCGGCACGGGTGGCGCAGTGACCGTCATCGCCGACGACCTGAACCTGGTGGACAGCATCCTCGCCGGCGACCAGCTGGTCACCATCGCCCCGAACGATGACGCACAGGGCATCGATCTCGGGACCAACACGGCTGGCGAACTTGGTATCACCAACACGGAACTCGGGCAGATCTCGACGACCGGTGGCGTGGCCATCGGTAGCACCACTGCTGACGGCGGTATCGATATCTCGGCAGGCGTCGGTGCGGTGAGCTACTCCGGCACGACGACGCTGCTCCAGGACACCGGCAACATCACCATCGATGACGCAGGTGCATTCAGCGCTGGTGCGAACGACCTGGTCCTGGACACCACCTCCGGTGCAATCCAGGGTGACGGAGGTAACACCACCGTCGATCTGACGGCAGGGTCACTGACCCTGAACGCCGCAACAGGCATCGGCAGCACGAGCGCCATTGAGACCGCTGCGACGAGCCTGTCCGCCGATAACAGTGGCGCGGGCGACATCAACATCGTCGAGGCGAACGGCGTGACCTTGGGCGCGATCACCGCGGCTAATGGCGCGATCGATATCTCCACCGCTGCGGCCGGCGATATCGAGCTCGATGGCGCGGTGGATGCGAGTGGCACGGTGGACATCACGACCACCAACGGCTCCATCCTCGACTCCACCAACAACGGTGATGGGTCCATCGCGGGCACCACCGTGACCCTGGATACGACCACCGGCACGGGCTCGATCGGTACGGCAGCTAACGCGCTGACCATCACCGGTACCAACCTGGTAGCGGACGCCAGCGGCGAGATCAGTGCCGATACCACCGTCACCACAGTGGACCTGGCAGTGGATACCGCCGGCGACATCGAACTCACCGAGGCGAACGGTCTGACCATCACGGATGCCACCACCGCGAGTGGTGCGATCGACATCGCGACCACGGCCGGTTCGATCGATCTGGGCACCGGGGACGTGACGGCCACGACGACTGTGGACCTGACAGCGGGTGGTGCGGCAAGCACCATCACCGACGCAGGTGGGGACATGTTGGTCTCCGGTACCACGGTGACGTTGACCGCTGGTGATGACATCGGCGCGATCGCGCAGTCGGTACTGACCAGCGCGACCAACCTCGATCTGACCTCGACCAACGGGGACATCTACGTCGACGAGGCGAACGGCGTGACGCTGGACGCTGTCGCCGCAGGCGGTCTGATCAACATCGACACTCTGGCAACAGGTGACATCGAAGTGGCGGGCGCTGTGGACGCCACTACCACCACTAACATCACGACCGCGGACGGTTCGATCCTCGATACGGCGGGTACCGGCTCGATCGATGGCACTACCGTCACGCTTGATACGACCACCGGCACTGGTTCGGTGGGCGCGGATCCCAACGCGGTGCTGATCACGGGAACCGATCTGGTCATCGACGCAGCCGGTGAAGTCTACATTGACACCACCGTGGACACGGTGGACATCGACACCACTGCCGCCGGTGACGTGGATGTACTGGAGACGGATGGCATCGCGCTGACCAACATCACGACCACTAACGGTGCCGTGATCGTAGAAGCTGACGGCACTATCACCGCGACCAGCGTTGACACTTCCAACACGGATGCGAACGCCAACGACATCACCCTGATCACGACGACCGGCGACATCAGCGTGGCCGGCACACTCGATGCCGGCACCATCGGCGATGTGACCCTCGACAGTGCGGGCGACGCAGTCGGGGCTGGCGCACACATCATCGCCAGCAATGAACTGGACATCACCGCGGGCGGTGATGTGGCGTTGGATACGAACGTAGACAACATTGCGATCGACGCCGGCGGCACCGTCGAGATCTCCAACACCGGCGCGCTGGACATCACTGACGTAGCCGGCACGCTGGGGCTCGTCTCCGGCATCCAGTCGGTCGGCGGCGCGACCGTCCTGGCCTCCAGTCCGCTGGATGTGAGCTCGAACGTCTCCGATACCGGTGGCGGCGATATTCTGCTGGTTGCGGATGGCGCTGCAGCGACGGACATCCTGACCGTAGATGCGGGTGTGACCATCCAGACCGGCGACGGCGGCGGCACGGGTACGGGCGATGTTGACCTGTACGCCGGTGGCGACATCGACTTCGGCGCCGGCAGCCAGGTGCTGGCGGAGAGCACCGGCAGCATCTCCGTGAACGCCGGCACCGACTACAACGGTGGCACGCCCGTCGCGGGCGACGCCGCCTCGGTGCTGAGCATGGCGGCGGATACGCTGTTCCAGACCGACGACGGCGACATCAGCCTTAGCGCCCCGGACGATGTGCTGCTGGGCGTGGTGGATGCGGATGACGACGACGACGGCACGGGCGACGTGACCGTCACGGCGGATTCCGACACTTCAGGCGCCGGCGCCATCGTGGACAACATCACGACCGCCGGGAGCACCAACGCCAAGGGCGGGACGGTGATCCTGAACGCGGCCGACGGCATCGGCGCCACCGGTGCGGATGCGATCGGCGTGTCGGCGGATACCGTGGATGCCACCAACACCGATGCCAGCGGTGTCTTCCTCGAGATCACTGGTGCGCAGTCTGGATTGGTCACGGATGTGACCGTTGATGCCCAGACCGCTGGCATCATCGAGATCGAGGCCAGCGGCGCGGATGTGAACTTGGTGTCTGTGACCACTACGAACGGCACCATCGACGCCAATGCGACTGGGTTCGATCTGACGGCGACTTCGGTGTCGACCGGTAACGACAATGCGATCGACCTTACGACCACCGCCTCGGGCAGCATCTTCGTGGATGATGTGGACGCGGGCACCGGCATGGTGACCATCGATTCCGCAGAGACCATCGCTGAGGTCGCTGGCGACGCTGGTGCAGACGATGTGGACGTCGCTGGCGGTACCGTCTCCATCACCGCTGATGACGGCATCGGCGGGACCATCGGTGTGACCGACCTCGATCTCGAGATCGCCGCATCCACCACGCTGGATGTCATTAACGACCTCACTGGCGACATCGACATCCGGGTCATCGGCGATACCACGCTCGCTGGCATCACCCAGAACAACACCACCGGCGACCTCGGGGTCGAGGCGGTCAACGGCACGCTGAGCACGGGCGCTGTCGCGGTCACTAGCACCGGCGGCAACATCTTCCTGTCCGCCACAGACACCGGCGGCGACGACACCACGCCAGAGAGCGTCGAAGTGGGTGCAGGCGGAATCGACTCAGGTGATGGCAACATCACCATCACCGCGGCTGATGATGTGGACCTCTCCGGCACCGTGGATGCGGGCGCCGGTGATGTGACCATCACCGCCGACGCGGATGCGCTGGATACCTTCGCAGACGACGACGGGTCCATCGATGATCTGAACGATGGCGGCACGCTGATCACTGGCACCACGGTCGCGCTGAGCGCCGCTTCGGGCGTCGGCATCTCGGATGCGATCGATGTGGACGCTGACTTCCTCCAGGTCGCCAACACCGCCGCGGGCACCGCCACCGGTGTCATCGATGTGGTGGCGATCAACAGTGGCTCGACTGCCGTCTTCCTGCAGGACCTTCAACAGGAGGCCGCTGCAGCGACGACGATCACCACCACCGCGGACAGCCTCGGCATCAACGAGACCGGCTTCGATGCGGATGGGACTGCCATCAACATCACTGGCGGCGGCAGCCTGAACCTGACTGCGAGTGCCGCGAGCTTCGATATCGCGGTCGTCGATGGCATCAGCAGTAATGGCGCAGTGACGCTGACATCAGCGGACGCCATCACCTTCCAACAGGTGGATGCAGACATCACAGCGACCGGTGCCGGCGCTGTGGTGCTCCTTGCGGATTCTGACGCGACGGCAGGTGACAGCTTCGACACGATCGCCATGGTCGATGGCGTGGTCATCGATGCCGGTTCCGGCACCATCAGCATCACAACTACGGGTGCGGTCAACGGGTCAAGTATCACCCTCGGCGAGCTCGTGACGACCAACAACACCGCGAGCGCGGTGGATGTGAGTACGGTCGGTGGTGCGATCCTCGATGCCGGCGATGCCAATGGCGCCAACATCACAGCCACCGGTGCCAGTGCTGTGGTCACCCTGACCGCGGATGACGGCATCGGCACCCTCGCGAACGCCCTCGAGACCGAGATCACCACTCTGGATGCGAGCACCACTGGTACCGGTGACGTCGTGATCGATGAAGTGGACGGCATCGTCCTCAACGACATCAGCACCGCTGATGGCGCGATCCGCGTCACAGCGGACGGCACCATCGACGCGATCTCGGTCGATTCCTCCGCGACCTCGGATGGCAACAACGACGTCACCCTGACCGCGACCACCGGCGACATCGATGTCACGACCATCGATGCGGGTACTGACGACGTGACTCTGGATGCTGCCACCGACATCACGGATGACATCTCCAGCATCACCGGCGGACTGGTCGACATGACCGCGGGCGGCAACATCGGCGCCAGCGGCTCTGAGATCAACACCACGGCGGATGACATCGCAGCATCCGCGGGCACCGGCGATGTCTACCTCGACGAGGCGGATGCCGTGACTCTGCAGGACGTGGGCGCGGGTGGCCTCATCAACATCGACACGCTCGCTGCGGGCGACATCGAGATCGCCGGCGCTGTCGATGCGACCACGACCACGGACATCACCACCTTCGATGGCTCGATCCTGGATTCGGCCGGCACTGGCTCGATCGACGGCACCACGGTGACGCTCGACACCACCGCCAACACTGGTGGTTCCGTGGGTGCGAACCCCAACGCCGTGCTGATCACAGGTACCGATCTGGTCATCGACGCAGCAGGCGAGGTGTACATCGACACCACCGTAGACACGGTGGACATCGACACCACGGGTGCAGGCGACGTGGACGTGTTGGAGACGGATGACATCACCCTGACCAACATCACGACCACCGATGGTTTCGTGACGGTGTCTGCCGGCGACGCGATCACCGCGACCTTGGTGGATACCAGCAACACCTCCGACGGCGACAACGATATCGACCTGACCAGCACGGGTGCGGGCATCGATGTGGTGGTCCTGGATGCGGGCACCGACGATGTGTTCCTGGATGCCCAGGCGGGTGACATCACCGATAGCTCGGGCGGCAGCACCGGCATCACCGCGACCAACCTGGTGGCGGACGCCACCGCTAACCTGACGCTGGATACGGATGTCGCTGACATCGACGCTGCGTCCTCCACCGCTGGTGACATCGTCGTCACCGAAGTCGACGGCGTGACCCTGTCCGACGTCTCCACGGCGGATGGCTCCATCGATGTGGATGCTGCGGGCCTGATCACAGCGACCTCTGTGGACAGCAGTGCGACCACGGATGGCGATAACGACATCATCCTGCACACCACGACTGGTGGAATCACTGCGACCTCCGTGGACGCGGGTGATGCGGTGGACCTGGACGCTGATGTGGGCAACGTGGCCCTGGGTTCCGTGACCGCAGGCACCTCGGTGGATGTGACCGCCGATTCCGGCACCATCACAGATCCGGACGCCGACGGCATCACTGACATCACCGCGGGTGCGGGTGAGACCGTCACCCTGACCGCCAGCAATGGCATCGGCGCATTCGGGGCGAACGCCTCGATCGAAATCGATGCCGATGATGTGGATGCGTCCACTGGCACGGGCGGCGTGTTCCTGAACCTCACCGGCAACGGTGGCGGCACCACTACGCTGCAGGCGCAGGACGGCGGTACCGGCAACATCGGCATCCTGTCGGTGGTCGATACCGAACTGACAACGGTGGATACCAACGACGGTTCCATCAACGCTAACGTCACCGGTGCGGATCTGACCGCGACCTCCGTGACCAGTGGTAACACCAATCAGATCGACCTGATCACAACGACCTCCGGCGATATCTACGTCGATGATGTGGATGCCGGTACCGCGTTCGTGAACGTGAACTCGGCCGGTCGGATCGAGGAGGTCGCTGCGACCGATGCGACCGCTGACATCTCGGGCGGCATCGTCACCCTACAGGCGGTCAACGGTATCGGTGGTGTCATCGGAGTGGTGGATGAGGATCCTGAGATCGCGGCCTCGGTGGACTTCGCGGTCGTTAACTCCACTGCGGGCGACATCGACATCCGAGTGCTCGGCGACACGGTCCTAGCGACCCAGATCGAGAACCAGGCCACCGGTGGCGACCTCGGCATCGAAGCCGTCAACGGCACGCTGGATACGGGTGCGGGCATCACCGTCACCACCGACGGTGGTGATATCTTCCTGTCGTCCACGGACACCACCCCAGCCGATAACTTCAGCCCGCAAGGCGTGCTGATCAACACCGGCGGCGTGGACTCGAATGGCGGCAACATCACCATCACTGCGGCTGACGACATCACGCTGACGGGCAGCGTCAACGCCGGCACGGGCGATGTCACCATCGTCGCGGACGATGATGTCGATGGTCTGGATACCTCCGCCGATAACGATGGAGCGATCACGGGCGCCGGTGGCGTCACCGGTGCGCTGGTGACCCTGAGCGCCGCGGAGAACATCGGCACCTTCGGCGTGAATATCAACACCTTCGCCGACGACATCGTCGCGGATGTGTTGTTCAGCGGCGGGATCTTCGTCAATGAGGGCGATGCGACAACTCTGGATGCCGAGACCGCTGACGGCACCATCGTGGTGACCGCGGGCAGCGACCTATCCGTGATCCTGGCTGACACCTCGAACACCTCGGACGGTGATAACGACGTCGACCTGACCAGCACCGGCGGCGGCATCGACGTCACCGAGATCAACGCGGGTACGGACGATGTGATCCTGGATGCGCAGGGCGGTGACATCACCGACTCCTCGGGCGGCACCACCGGCATCACCGGCACCAACCTGCTGGCTGACGCGGCTGACGCGATGACCATGGACACCGATGTCACCAACATCAACGCCAGCACCTCGGCGACCGGTGATATGACCATCACCGAGGCGGACGGTGTGACCCTGACGGACGTCGATACCACGGATGGTTCGATCGACATCACCGCCGGGGGCACGATCGCTGCGAACGATGTGGTCGCAGGTGGCGTCGGGGCCGACCTGGATATCACGGCGACCTCGGGTGGCGACATCACCATCGGCGCGATCGCAGCGGATGGCGATACCGTCACCCTGACCGCCGCTGGCGGAATCGAGGATCAGACCGCGGGTTCCGACACCACGACCGACATCCTCGGCTCCATCATCGATCTCAACGCTGGCGCCGGCATCGGTGATAGCAACCGCGTCGAGATCACTGGCGGTGCTGCGGGTACGACGCTCTCGGTCAACAACACCACCAGTGGTGACGTGGACGTGTTCGTGCAGACCGACGTGACCTTCTCGGGTGCGGTCAACAACACCGCGGCAGCGGGTGCGATCACGATCGAGACGGCCGACGGCAGCATCGATACCTCGACGGCGACCGTCACGGCCAACGGCGGCGCGATCAACCTGACCGCGCGTGACACCACCGGCGCTCTGAACAGCACGCCAGCAGGCATCACCGTAGGTAGTGGCGGCCTGGACAGCGCGGACGGTGACATCACCATCCTCGCCGCCGATGACGTCACCATCAACGGTGACGTAGACGCGGGTGCCGGCGCGGTCCTGATCGAAGCGGATACCGCTTCCCTGGATACCGCTGGCGCGGATATCGACGGCATCATCGATAACACCGCGGGTAGCCCGACCATCACCGGCGCCTCGGTGGACCTGAACGCCTCTGAGGGTATCGGCGTGACCAATGCCCTGGACCTCGCGACCTCGCTGCTGGCGGCGGATTCCACCACCGGCAACATCGATCTGACCAACACCGCAGCGGGCGGCTCGACGACCACAGTGACCAGCCTGACCACCGGCGTCGGCACCATCGATCTGGTCCAGGTCGGGGATGAGTCCCTGGATGTGCAGCTCGCTTCGACCGCGAACGGCACCATCACCCTGGAGAACACGGGCGATACGGATGCTGATGTCCTGGCTGCTGGGACCATCACCGCCGGCGGCGCCGGTGACATCTTCCTGACCACGAACACCGCAGGCGACATCAGCCTAGGGACGGTCACCGCCACCGCCAACACGGTGACGGTGGACGCGGCTGGTGAGATCTACGACGCCGCCAACGATGGAGCGACCGACATCGCAGCTACCACCGTCATCCTGAGCGCGGTCGATGGGATCGGCGAGACCGAAGAGATCGAGCTCGCTGCTGCTGACATCACCGCCGATAACTCAGGTGACGGCAACGTAGACATAAACAATGCGGCGCCGGCGACGGTCACGGTGAACAGTCTGTCCACCGTCAACGGCAGCATCATCTACGACCAGACCGGAAACGAAGCGGCCACCATCACCAGCGCGACGACCACCGACGGTGACATCACGCTCACCAACACTGGCAACGCGACCGCCGATGCGCTGACGCTGACCTCGGTCATCGCTGGTGGCAATGGCTCCGTCGATGCCTCGACTTTCAGCAACGGCAACATCCTCGTCGGCGATGTGCAGGCGGATGGCGATACCGTGACCATGAGTTCGGCCGCCAACATCCTCGATGCGGGTGATGATGCGACCACCGATATCACGGCTGCGATCTTCGATCTGACTGCGGCTGGGGCCATCGCGGCCGCCGGCACTGATCAGAACCTGGAGATATCCGGGGGGCAGGTCACAGCGTCCGGGACCACGATCGCGCTGGTCTCCGATGGCGACCTGACCATCGAGAGCGTCATCGGTACGGGCATCGTCCGCATCGAGACCACCAACGGCGACATCCAGGATGCGCAGGACGACCTCGTCACCGATGTGACCGGCACCACGGTCGCACTGATCGCGACCACCGGGATCGGCGGGACCGCGGGACCGGGTGCGACCGATGCCCGTCAGGCACTGGAGACCAACAGCACGACCCTGGTCGCGACCACCAACGCGGGAGATATCGTGCTGACCGATGCTGGCGGCACGCTGCTCAGCAACATCGACAGCAGCGCCGGGGGCGGCGACATCGACATCCTGGGTGATGCCAACTTCACCGTCGATTCGGTGGATGCGGGCGTCGGCGGTGTCACCATCGAGACGACGGGCGGCACCATCAACGAGTCGGTGACCACCGATGTGGGTACCGACATCAGCGGCTCCTCCGTGGTCCTGGTCGCGGACACCGGCATCGGAAACCTGTCGGCGGCCCGCGCTCTGGAGCTCGAGACCGCAGACCTGGATGCGTTCTCGACCTCAGGTGCGATCGACCTGGACAACGATGCGACCGGTCTCGGCCCGGTCACGGCGGTCCTGGAGACCACGGCGGGGAACATCACCCTGAACCAGATCGGCAGCGAGGACATGACCCTCACCGCGACGGCGAACACCTCCGGGAACGTCACGGTCACCAACGATGATGGTGATATCGCGATCTCCAGCATAACCACCAGCACCACCAGTGGCACGGTGATCCTGTCCGCGACGACCTCGGGCGCCATCTACGACGCACAGGATGATGATGCGACTACCGAGGACACCGATATCACTGGTGCCAACGTGTCGCTGAGCGCGCAGAACGGGATCGGTAGCGATAGCCTCGGCAATCCGTTCGCGATCGAGATCGACGCGGACAACTCGCAGGCCACCAACGCCACCAGCAACGACATCGTGCTGTCGTTCGTGAGCGGGGACATCAGCCTCGCAGGCGCTGGCGTCAACAACCTCGCGACCGGTGGGGCGATCGACATCACCACCTTCGACGGCAGCATCTCGGTTGACTCGGCCATGAGCACCTCCGGTGGTGATGTCACCCTGGAGGCGCGCGACCTGACGGGCGACGGCAACATCACCCCGTCTGATGTGAATGTGAACACCACCATATTCACCGGTAGCGGTGGCGCCCTGAACGGCGGCACCGTGACCATCATGGCGGCGGACGACGTGACCCTCGGGGCTGCGGTCAACGCCAGCGGTGCGGTCACCGACGGCGACGTCGACATCACAGCGGGCGATTCGACCATCGATCTGCACGATGCTGGTGCGGGCGACCTGGTCGGCAGCATCGAGGGGGCTGGGCTCCTGACGGCCGCGTCGGTCACGCTGGATGCGGATGACGGCATCGGCGCCGCGATCCCTGTCCAGGTCGTCACCCCGGTCCTGACGGCCACCAGCCTCACCGACGACTCGGGGGTGTCTACGACCGACGCGATCGATATCGACAATGCTGCACCGTCAGCGGCCACCGTGAGCCTGGATGTGACCACCGGCGACGGCAACATCATCTACGACCAGACGGGCGGCTCCTCATTGGCGCTGGACGCCTCCACCGTGGACGGCGATGTCACCGTGGACAACGCGGGTGACATCACCATCGAGCTGGTGGATGCCAACGACGACACCGTCACCATCGACGCGACCGGCTCGATCGAAGATGGCGCTGCGGATGCGGTCACCGATATCGTAGGTGGCGTCATCGATCTCGGTGCGACCACCGGGATCGGTGGCACCGCGGGGAGTGAGCTGGAGCTCGAGGGCACCAGCATCGTGGCGCTGAGCCTCGCAGGCGACATCAACCTGGACAACGACGCCAGCGCGACTGGTCCGGTGACGGCGTCACTGACCACCGATTCCGGAGATATAACTTTCGACCAGACCGGCAGCGAGACCCTGAACCTGTCAGCCACCGCGACCACCTCCGGTGGTGTGACGGTCACCAATGATGACAACGACATCCTGGTCACCAACGTCGATACCTCCGATGGCGATGTGGACATCAGCACCAGCACCTCTGGCTCCATCGATATCGTTGATATCGATGCCGTCGGTGCCGGCAACACGGTGACCATCGAAGCTGTGGACGACATCACCGACAGCGGCGCGGGCAACGTGACAGCGGATATCACTGCGGACATCGTCGATCTCACCGCCGGTGGGGATGTCGGTGCGGCTGGCGGCAACGGCCAGCTCGACCTGGCTACGACCGACCTAACGGTGGACGCCGGCGGGGATGCGCTCTTGAACAACACCAGCGCGACGGCCGTCGACGTCGATATCACCGCGGGTACTGACGCGGAGATCAACCAGTTTGGCGCAGGTGATCTGGACCTCACCAATGTGGATGCGACGGCGGGTGACATCCTCATCACGACCGCGGGCAGCGATGTGTTCGTCGGTGACCTGGATGCGGCCGGGACCGTGACCATCAACTCGGCCGGCGCGATCGATGATCAGCAGGCCGATACCGTCGCCGACATCACTGCGGCCGCGGTGAACCTCGATGCCCAGACCGGGATCGGCGCAAACGCGGCGATCGAGCTCGAGGTCGCAACCGTCGATGCCGACACCGGCGCGGGCGCGATCGATCTCAGCAACGACACGACAGCGGTGGGTAGCGCTGTGACCGTCAACTCCCTGACCGTGACCGGTGGAGCGGACGACATCAGCTACGTGCAGACCGGGGGCGAGGACCTCAACATCGATACCGTGACCACCGGCGCTGGTGCGCAGGCGACGGTCACTACCGATGCTCAGATGTTCTCGGCCGGCGGCATGCTGACTGCGGGCACCTTGATCCTGAGCGCCGACACCGGCATCGGGACCAACGCGGCGACCATCGACACCGACACCGCCGACCTGACCGCAACGGTGGTCGGCGCCGGTGGCGATATCTACATCGATGAGACCAACGGTGTGACCCTGAACACGGTCACCACGACCGGCGGCACCATTGACATCTCGAACGCCAATAACGGCGACATCGAGATCGGGACCGTGGATGCGAGCACGACCGGTGCGGTCAGCATCGACTCCGATGGCGCTATCCTGGATGCCGATGACACCGATGTGGATATCGTCGGCGCCACCGTGACCCTGATCGCTGACACCCAGATCGGCGATATCGGTACCGGCCAGGCGATCGAGACCGATGCGGGTACAGGTGTGAACGGTCTGACGGCGACGGTCAGCGGCGCTGCCGGCGAGATCCTCATCGAGGAGGCGGACGACGTCCAGCTGGGCACGATCCAGACCAACGATGGCGAGATCGACATCAGCACGCGCGTCGGCGGCGGTGGCGACATCGAGCTAGCGCTGGTCGACGCTGGCGCTGCGGATGTCACCATCAGTGCCGATGGCTCCGTCGTCGATCTGGTGGGTGGTGATAGCTCGGTGATCGGCGTCAACCTGGACCTGAGCGCCGAGGGCAACATCGGAGACGGTGCGGCCATCGGGACCAACGCCGACTTCCTGACCGCCAGCACCGCTGCCGGCGCGATCGAGATCGTAGAGGCCGACGGCGTTGAGCTGGTGGATGTCAGCTCGGTCGGTGGGACCATCACGGTCACCTCGACGACCGGTGACTTGGATGTCGGCATCGTGGACGCCGACAGCGGTGCGTTCGATGTGACCCTGACGGCGAGTGCCGGCGCGATCGTGGATGCAGGCTCCGATGTGACCGGTGACCTAGTGACCTTGAACGCCAGCACCGGCGTCGGCACCACGGGCACGCCGATCAACACTACGGCGACCACCCTGGATTCGACCGTGACCTCGGCTGTGGCCGGTGGTGTCTTCATCAATGAGACCGATGACGTCACCCTGAACGACATCCAGACCGGCTTCGGCGATGTCGAGGTGACCACCAGCAATGGCGGTGACGTCACCTACGACGTGATCAGCGTACCGAACGGCGGCACCACCGCAGATGTGGTCCTCGATGCCGACGGCGGGATCCGCGATGTGGACGGCAGCAGCCTCCTGACCGCGGACGATGTCGAGCTCATCGCTAACGAGGGCATCGGCACCCTGGCCAATCCGCTGAACACCGAAGTCGCGTCGCTGATGGCTACCGACGCCAGCCTGGCGACGGCGGGCGTGTTCATCGACGAGGTCGACGGCATCGTGATCACCGACATCGACTCGGTGAGCGGTGATGTCAGCGTCATCAACAGCGGTGGCGGCACCATGGAGGTGCAGCTGATCACCACCTCGGGCGCAGTGACCCTGGATGCTGACGGTGACGTCTTCGACGACGACTTCGAGACCGGTTCCGATGTGGTCGCTGCCTCCCTCGATGTGACGGCGGCCGGCAGCGTCCGCCTGGATACCGACATCGACGACCTGACGGGCGTCACCACGGCCGCCGGCGACTTCGAGATCTACGAAGCCGACGGCCTGGATAGCGTGAACGTGGACACAGCCAACTTCGGTGGCAACGGTCTGATCGACATCCGCGCGGTCCTCGGTGACATCGTCACGGGTGACATCGATGCGGGCACGCAGAGCGTGGAGATCACTTCCGACGCTGGTGAGGTCTACGGCGATGGTGCTGGCACGGTCGCTGGCGGTGCGCTGATCATCACTGCGGCCACGGGCGTCGGAGAGACGACTGCGATCAACACCGACGTCGATTCGATGGATGTCTCCACCACCACGGGTGAGATCGATCTGGTAGAGGCCGATGGGGTGCTCATCGAGCAGCTGACCACCGATGCCGGCAGCGATGTCAGCCTGGATGCGGGCGGCTCGGTCCTGGATGACGACGCTGGGGTGGTGGATATCATCGGTTCCACCTTCACCCTGATCGCCGACGGCGCTGTGGACCTGGACACCAACATCGCTGAACTGGATGCGACGGTCACGACTGCGGATAGCCTCAACATCCTGGAGACCGACGGGCTGTTGGTGACCAACGCCAGCACGGTCGATGGGGACATCACGATCCAGAACCAGGCGCTGAACCTGAACCTGGATACCGTCAGCGCCGGTGCGGGCACCATCACCCTGAACGCCGCCGTGCAGATCACGGACGCGGTGGCAGGGACGACCATCGATGGCGGGACAGTGAACTTGATCGCCACCACCGGCATCGGTCTGGCGGATGCGATCGACCTGGATGCGGACACGCTGAACGCAACGACCACCTCGGGCGACATCAGGATCGATGAGGCGGATGGGTTCGCTGTCGGTCTGTTGAGCACCAACAGCCTCAGCGACATCATCATCAATACCGGAGGCGCGGTTACGGATGGGGACGGCGCGGTCGATGTGATCGGCAACGACATCATCCTGGTCGCGGCCGGTGGGGTGAGCCTAGATACCAACACCAACGACATCGACATCATCACGACGGCGAGCGGTGATGTGGACATCCTCGAGCAGGACGGCCTGTTGATCGAGAACGTGACGACCTTCGATGGTGACATCGTGGTCGAGAACCTCAGCGGCGACATCGCCGTCGAATCGATGGACGCTGGATCCAGGGACCTGACCCTGATCTCCGCTGGGCAGATCAACGACGGGGTGATCGCCGGGACCATCAGTGGCTCCAGCATCACCCTGGACGCGCAGGGATCCATCGGTGCCGGCAATGCCCTGGAGATCGATACCGATGACGGTCTGGTCGGCGTGCTGACTGTCTCCGCAGCTACCGGAGACATCGAGCTCGATGAGGCCGGCAACGTCAATGTCGCCAGCATCACGGCGGACCTGGCTACCGCTTCCGTCACGCTGCACGCGACGGGGTCGATCACCAACGACGACCTCAGCACCACGATAGGCAACGGCACGACCTTCGTCACCTACGTGGACACGCCGGGAGCCGTAGATATCACTGCGCAGGCAGTGGACCTGGTAGCGGGCGGTGACATCACCCTGGATCTGGATACCGATGCGCTGACAGGCTCCACCAGCGCCAGCGGTGATGTGCTGCTGTACAACGCTGCCTCCAGCGGTAACGTCACCACGATCGACTACACGGTGGATGATGGTGACTTCACCTTCACCTCCGAGTTCGGCATCGACATCACCGACATCACCATCACCAACGCGGGCGCTGGGAACGACATCAACGTCGATGCGCTCACAGGCGACCTGCGCCTGGAGCTCGTCAATGCGGGCGTAGCTGGTGGCAACGTGTACATCGCTGCTGATGCCGGCGCGCTGGACGAGGGACCTGTCGGTGACGGAGCCGCTGCGGATCTGACTCCCGCAGGCGTGGACATCACAGCGGGCGGCGTCGCACTCGCGGCCCTGGACGGTATCGGTATCACGGACGTCCCGGAGATCAACGCCAGCATCATCAACATCATCAACCTGGGCTCCGGCGCCATCAACCTGGCATTCGCGGGCGATACCTCGCTGATCGGTGATATCGATAACACCTCCCCCGGGGACCCGGTCAACATCAACGTCATCGATGGTTCCCTGAACACTGCGGATCAGAACATCACCACCATCGGCGGTGACATCGTGATCAACGTTACGGATGCAACCGGCATTGGGAACTCCACGCCTGAAGGGATCTTCGTGACCAGTGGATCCAGCCTGCTGAGCACCGGCGGCGACATCTACCTGAACGCCGCGGATGGCGTGACCGTGGACGGGGTCGTGAACTCCGACGACGGTCTCGGCGATCGCGGGACGGTCACCATCGGCGCTGACGATGATTCCCTGGACTTCGAGGGTGGCGACGGCGACGGGTCGATCCTGGTCAGCGGGACCGGTCTCATCATCACCGGCCAGCTGATGGCGGATGCCGCAGGCGATGTGATCTTCGATAACGCGGCCAACGATATCGACTCCTTCGCAGCGATCACTGAAGCGGGCTCGATCACCCTGGTAGCGGCGGGCGATGTCACCATCGAGGTGCTCACGCCGCCGAACCTGGCCAGCACCCGGGTCGGTACCATCGATGCCAGCGGTAACGCGATCCTGATCACCGCGGGCGCACCCGGCGACGACGTCACGCTGACCGCTGGTGGTGATGTGATCCTGCTGGATGACATCTCGACCTCAGGTGGTGCGGTGACGGTCACCAACACCACCGTCCTCGCGGACGACGTCTCGGTGACGACGGTCGCGAACGGCCAGACCGCTGGCGGCGATGTGTCCTTCGGCGGCACGGTGGAGGGCGCCCAGACCCTGACCGTGGACGGCGGCACCGCCGGTACGGTGGGCTTCGGCTCGACGGTGGGTTCCGGCACGGCGCTGACCGGGCTGGATATCGTCGCTGGCACCACGGCGCTCGGCGGCGATGTCACCACCGACGGTGGCGACATCACGCTGGACTCGGCGGTGACCCTGAACGCGGACAGCCTGATCACCACCATCGATTCGACCGCCCTGGCGACCGACGGCAACCTGGTCATCACCGGTGCGGTGGACGGCGCTGCGGCCTCGACCCAGAGCCTGACCTTCGATCTGGATGCGGGCACCGTGGATGTCCAGGGTGACATCGGTGGGACCAGCCCGCTGGCCGCGCTGACGATCACCTCGGTCTCCGATGCCACCTTCGCCGGTGTCGTGGCCGACGGCATCACCCAGACCGCGGGCACCGGGACCACCACCTTCAACGGGGCGGTCAGCGCGGATGCGGCCGGCATCGACCTGAACGGGACGAACTTCGTGTTCGATGCTCCTATCAGCACGGTGAACGGCGGAACCATGACCATCACCAACGACCCGGATATCGGGCTCACCATGGATGGCAGCGTCACCTTCACCAGCAACGCGGACATGACCCTCGATGGCGCCTTCCTGCAGGACGGTACCGGCCCGGTGAACATC
>Ga0214472_10000573_pt1 | contig 44754 bp, 43 predicted proteins | sample RVTome_6_FD_207662 | JGI IMG/M metagenome (GOLD analysis project Ga0214472, IMG submission 207662) | Soil microbial communities from uranium-contaminated site in the Upper Colorado River Basin, Wyoming, United States - RVT140D175 | ecosystem: Environmental > Terrestrial > Soil > Contaminated >...
GACAGCAGCATCCGCGCCACCATATCCATCTGGCGGAACATGACGTCCGCCGAAAGCTCACTGACCCGGGCCCGCTCGCCGTGGGAAATCGTGATGAGGCCCAGGGTGTGCATCGATTGCATGGCTTCGCGAACCGCCGGCCGGCCCACACCGAAACGTTCCATGAGATCGCGTTCAGAGGGCATCAGATCGCCCGGAGAAAGCACTCCGCGAACAATCATTTCCCGCAGCCGCTCGAGAACCTGATCCGAAATTTTGCGGCGTACGATCTTGCTCTCGTCAGCGTCCATACCGTTCCGACTTCCCATTATCCTACTGTTCCGTTTGTACTTTTAACCGCGGCCCCGGCACAGATCTGAATCTGCTTTCTATATCATATGCTGAGAACTTCACAAAATACTCCATCTGCCACGGAGAGTCGCTGAACGTCATACGCGCCCAAGGGGTATCGACCTTCACAATCCAGCAGAACCTCACGGTCGGTCAGGTTCGCGACCAAAAGCATCGAACACTCCCCGTCACGGACCGCAACCGCAGCCAGCCGCCGGGGGTCACTCACCTTACAGGCGATCACACGGGCGCCGGAAAAGCGGCAAAGATCAGCCACCGCCTTGCCGACCGGAAGAAGCACACCGCTGTCTTCGGCGACAATACCACGCGGCCCCGTGAAGGCTCCAGGCACCCAGCGTTCTATTCCCGCTGGCGAGATCCGCGCCGCATAGCCGATCGTCCAGGCTGCGGCAAAGAGGCCGCGCTGGCGCGGATCGTCATGGGCCATGCACAGGCGTTCGCCAAAAGGGTTATCGAAAGTGCGCGACCCATAGGGGTTCTGCCGCATGCCGATGCTCGTCAGGCCGAGGCGATAGTCTGCGCTGTCACCAATAATGGCCCGGGCAGAACGGGTGATGTGCGGCAAGGTTTCGAGCGTTTCCATGACGCTTTCGTCATCCGCCGCATGCACGATCGGATTGGTCCCGTGCGTGACGAAATCGAGCAGCGCCACGGGCGGCCGTTTGCGATTGAGTTCGGTAAAGTAGCTGAACATGCCGCCGCCGAGCGGAATACCGGGGAAGTGCCGGCGCGCCGCCTCATAGATCGCCTCGAGCGGCGGGCAAGCGGGCCAGGCACTCCCGGGCGGCGTGGAGCCGCGATCGACGGAGGGGCAGACGGCCAGGGCGTCTGGCTGAAAACCAGCCGTTCGCATGTCGCCCGAAAGGCGCTCGAACTCAGTCTCGAGATCGCCCTCGCAGGCCACGACGTATTCCAGCTCGTAGCGGGCGGGATAGGCTCTCTGCAACTGGGCAAAGCCGGCCAAGGCAGGCGGGCCATGGCCGACCGTGGGGTCGAAATGGCACAGGATCACCGGCGGCGCGACCTCGGCCAGGCACGCCAAATGCTCGAGGGTCTCGCGAATTTCTTCCGGCGCCACCACCAGCCCCACCTTGGGAAAGCGCACCGCCGATACCGCGCCCAGGTCGACCCTGACCGGTGCCTTCGCGGTCGCTATGGCGCTGCCCCCGACTTTGCCTCTCGCCAACTCGACCCGAAGATCGATGCACTGCCGGTTCACCTTTCCCGCCGGAAGGTGATAAGGCCAGGGCAACGCCAGGGGCCGGACGTAGGTTTTGTAGGAGGCGTCGGACCAGTTCCGCTGATCCTCCATTTCAAAGACGTCCCCGGTCATGCGGCAGGTCGCGAGAAGGTGCGGCGCAGGACGGTGCGTCAGCGCGCGGATCGACTGGAAGGGCTGCCAGCGTTCGATGAGATCGGGAAATCTCGTCTTTTCCAGAACGCCGTTGCAATGCTCCACTGTCACTGGCGCCCCGGCAACGCCATTGATCGCGTGCAGAATCGTAAAACCACAGCGGTTGGTCTCGAAATCGCGATCAGGCGTGGCTTCGACCTCAAACCGCAAGCTTCCCTCAGCCGTGCCTTCGATCTCCGCCCGCAAAGTCAGGTGCGCCTCACCACTGACGTAGATCGCCCCGTAGGACAGAAAGAAACGATCGTCATCCGCCTCAATCCAGATGCCCGACATCGCCGGAGCAAGCGTTCCCCAGTCCCGGTCTCTGACGATATAGGAAAGCGCCCGGAGCACTTCGACGCCATCGAAACGGATATAGCGCAGATTGCCGTTCTCCAGGCGCGCTTCCAGAGGACCCGCGCGCAGCATCCGGTAGGGTGCCGGCGGAACCGCCGTTCCATAGAGCCGCATCGCGCCGTCCAGCGCCGTCATCAGGCCACATTCCGCAGGGCGATAACCCGGTTGCCTTCGGCGGCCGAGGTATAGGCCGCATAGACCAGCCCGAGCGTCTGCAGATTGTCCGCCCCCGAAGTTTCCGGCTCGCGGCCGGCCGCCAGGGAGTCGGCAAAATGCCGTTCGATGTTGAGGACACTTTCCTGAATGTTGTGCCAGGGGCGCTCCGCCCAGGGCAGCAGCGGTGGCGCAACATCGGTCTCGACTGTTCCCGCGGCGTTATGGACGGTCAGACGGTATCCCGCGGAAAGGCGCAATGTCCCCAGGCTGCCGTCAACCTCCAGCAACGTTTCGGGAAAGCTCTCCTGCGGCAGGCGTGTGGCATAGCTGCAATCGACGATGCTGGTCACGCCACTGTCATGGATCAGCAGCATCGTCGCGACATCCTCGGCGCGAATCCCCGGATTGACCCTTTTGGTGCTTGCGGAAATGGTCGCCACGTCGCCAAACAGAAAGCGGGCGATATCCAGGATATGAATGCCGAGGTCCTGAATGATGAACTTCTCGTCCGTGGCGAGATATGGCTGCCCGGCATAGACATCATAGGCGGAGCGGAAGCTGACGCGGCCCCAGAAGGCTGTTCCGACAGACCCGGCGTCGATTTCGGCCCGGACGGCCCGAACCGCCGACTGCCAGCGGAAGTTCTCGTGCACCATCAGGGTGACTCCGGCGCGCTCCGCCGCCCGGACCATTGCGCGCGCATCGGCCATGGTTTCGGCAAAGGGCTTCTGGCAGATAATATGCAGGCCGGCGGCGGCGGCCATCTCGACCAGCGGCAGATGGGTCTGCACCGTGGTGGCAATGTCGACGAAATCCAGCGATTCCGACGCCAGCATTGCTGCCGCATCGCTATAGGTCCGCTTGATACCGAAACGCTGAGACGTCTCCGTCAAACGACCTTCGTCACGGTCACAGAGGGCGGTGATCTCCACGCCGGGCAGCCCCTTCCAGGCGTGAAGATGGTTCTGAGCGAAGAAACCACAACCGATCAGGGCGCCTTTTAACATACCTCTTCCTCTATCGGCCGAGTGCTGCCTGCTGCTGCAGCGCGACACGCGCCTGCAGGCGCTGCTGAGCCTGGTCCACCACGACGGCAGCGATGATGACCAGCCCCTTGATGACGGTCTGCCAGAACGAACTCACCCCCATCATGACCAGTCCATCGGACAGGATTCCGATAACGAAGGCACCGACGATCGTGCCGCCGATGCGCCCTCGCCCCCCGAACATCGACGTCCCCCCCAGGACAGCCGCGGCGATGGCGTTCAACTCAAAGGTCTCGCCGGTTGCGGGATGCGCGGCGACGAGCTGCGACGAGATCACGAGTCCGACGATGGCGGCGCAGAACCCGGAAAACATATAGACGAACAGCTTGACCCGATTGACCCGGACGCCGGAAAGCGCAGCCGCCCGCTCGTTGCCGCCGACGGCGTAGATATGCCGGCCCAGAGGCGTACGGCCGGCCAGGTAGGCGGCACCGCAGCCAACGGCGATCAGTATCCAGATTGAAATCGGAATTCCGAAAATGGAACCGGCACCCAGAAGGTAAAAGCCTGACGATCCGTATTCGGGATTGCCCACCAGGTTTGGAAATGTCGCCCCATCCGACGACAGCATGGCCAGGCCGCGCGCGACATAGAGTGTGCCGAGCGTGGCGATAAAGGGCGCGACATTCAGCCTGGTAATCAATAGACCGTTTATCGCGCCGAACAGAATCCCCACCACAAGCGTGATAAAGACGATCTCGAAGATGTTGAAGTAGAGCGTATAGCCAACGCCGAGATCGACGCCGTTCAGAATCAGCCAGCCGGCCACCATACCGCAGAGGCCGACAATGGACCCAACGGAGAGATCGATACCGCCGGTGATGATCACGAAGGTCATACCGATCGCAAGAAAGGCATTCAGCGCCACATGCTTCGACATGATGACGAAGTTGGCGGTGCTCAGAAAATTGGGTGCGGCAAAGACAAAAAAGGCAAACACCGCAATCAGCGCAATGAATGTTCTGAGCTTGAGCACGAGCAGGATCAACGGCTGTTTCCCCTGACTCGGTGCGGGCGCTGCCGCATCGACTGACGTCATACCCGGGACTCCCCTCGGTCATGCTGTTGATGGCTGCGTTGCACATGCCCGTCGGCAGAGGCGGCAACGATCTGTTCTTCACTGGCTTCGGCCTGACTGAACTGTCCGGTGATTCTGCCGTTCGACATGACGATGATGCGGTCGGACAGCGACATCACCTCCTCAAGGTCGGAGGTAACGAAGAGAATTCCGAGGCCCTGAGCCGCCAGGCCCCTCATCGTTCGGAAGACCTCGGCCTTGGCACCAACATCGATGCCACGGCTTGGTTCGTCCATCAGCAGCACCTTTGGGTTCGTCATCAGCGCTTTACCGATCACCACTTTCTGCTGATTGCCGCCCGACAAGGAGCTCACCGGATTCTCCGGACTGGCTATCTTGATGGCAAGATCGCGGACAAAAGACATCACGGATTCCCGCTCCCGTTTCAGATTGAGATGAAAACCTCTGGTGAAATTCTTCAGGCTGGACAGGGACATGTTTTCGCGGATCGCCAGCATCTGCACCAGCCCCTCGGCCTGGCGATCTTCCGGGATCAGCGCCAGCCCGCGCGCAATGCGCCCGGCCACATCCGGCTCGTTCATGACTTTCCCGTCGACATGGAATGTTCCGCTGCAGTGAGGGTACTGCGCCATGATGCACTCAAAGAACTCGGAGCGCCCGGCGCCCATCAGCCCGTAGATCCCCACGATCTCACCCGCCTGCAGGGTCAGGGACACATGATCGACAATGAAACCGCCGCTCTTGCGCGGCAGGCAAATGTCCTCGGCGCGGAAGACTTCGGCTCCGAAGTCATGATCGATCGTCTTGGCAAAATCCTTCGAGGCCGCCCCGATCATGTTGCGCACGATCCAGTTGACATCGACCCCCTCCATATGACGCGCGCCGGTGATGCGGCCGTCACGCATCACGGTGATGTAATCACCGATCCGAATCAGCTCTTCCAGGCGGTGCGAAATATAAACGATCCCGACACCGCGCCTTTTCAGGTCTTCGATGACGCGAAACAGAATTTCGACTTCCGCGGAGCTCAAGGCCGACGTGGGTTCGTCCATGATGAGGATGCGGGCATCCTGTGCCAGCGCCTTGGCGATCTCGACGATTTGCTGCTCACCGATCCGCAGCTCTCCGACCACGGCGTCCGGCGAGATATCATGCTCCAGCCGCTGCATCAGCGCGGCAGCTTCCTGACGCTGTTCATCGGCCGCAATATCAACGAAACCACGCGTCTTCTCTCGCGCGATGAAGATATTCTCCATCACCGTCATATTCGGGAAAAGATTGAGTTCCTGGAAAACGATGCCGATGCCATGTCGAGCGGCAGCGCGGGTGTCGGCGAAGGTGACGACGTCATCCCCGATGAGGATCTGACCGGCCGTCAGCTGCTCGACACCGGCAACCACCTTCATCAGGGTCGACTTGCCGGCGCCGTTCTCTCCGACAAGCACATTCACCGCCCCCAGGCGCACATCGAAGTCGACGTTCTCCAGCGCCAGCGTTCCCGGATAGACCTTTGTCGCACCGCGCACGGAAAGACCGATTTCGTGGCCCTGTTGCTGGTCTGTCTGGTTTCTGAGTGCTGTCATTGCGCAGACAACGTCACCTGAACCGGGGTGACGAGAAGCTTGTCGCCCTGTCCCCGCATGGTAAAGGCGCCAAAGGCCTCGATGTCCCGTCCGACCAGATTTTCGCGGGGCAGATCCTTCAGCGCCGTCTCATAGGCCTTCGTATTCAGGGCCCGGGAAAGGTGGGCGAACTCGATCTGATCGGTGAAGGACGTGAAATCGATGAAGGGCAGCACGTCGCGCATTGCCGTGCCGCGAATGAGCGGACCAAGTTGCAGAATGGCATCGGCCTTGCCGTCGCCGTCGACATCGACATCGGCAGTGGCCGCCCGCGTATCCGTCTTGGCCGCGACGATACGCCCCTTAACACTGGTCGCGAAGTTCCATGGGCTTCCCTCGCTTGAGGGCCGATAGCCATGAGCCTCTCCGGCCGCCTGCAGATCGGACGCGATGGCCGGTGCCAGTGTGGCCATATCCGTGCCGTGGTCACGCAACTGCGGAACGACCTTTGCGTCCCAGATTTCATCGACAAGGACATTCATATTGCCGCCAGGCCTGCTGGACACCATTTCCGTATCCTGACCACCGTCTGCGTCAGCTGAGTTCTTGACCAGCTTGCAGCCGCCGGCCGATCCGACAACCAGCAGCGCCAGAAAAAGCGATGGGACTGAACCTCGAAACCTCAAGGTTACCTCCTCCACAAGTTGATCCGTGACAATAGCCGGTCGAATGGGGGCCCGCACGCCGTGTTACGGGTCCCCTCATCTGATCCGACGACAAGGGTCGGTTTGGCAGCGAGTTTGTCCGGCCGCCGTCAGATCACTTCATTGCGAAGGTTTCAAGCCGCTTTGCATTGTCGGCATTGATCAGGATGCAGTCCATCAACTGCTTCTCGTCCTGCCCGGTCGAGCCGGTCCTGAGAAACAGGTCCGCCTGCTCCACAGCCAGTTCCGCCTGACGGTAAGCCGGTTGCAGAACGGTTGCCTTGATGCCGCCCGAGAGGATGGAGTCACGCACATCATTGCTGCCGTCGAAGCCGACAAGGATGACATCCGTACGCCCCGCAGCCACCAACGCCGCCCAGGCGCCCATGGCCATCGTATCGTTACCGGAGATCACACCTTTGATTTCGGGATTGGCCTGCAGAATGGTCTCCATCTTCTCATAGGCTTCGGTCTGGCTCCAGTTGGCCGACTGCTGCGCCACCATCTCCATATCCGGAAACTGGTCGATGATGTCGTGATAACCCGCGGAGCGGATGCCGGCATTGGTGTCGGCTTCGCGCCCCAGGAGCTCGGCATACTTGCCTTTCTCACCCATCAGGCTCGCGAACTCCTCGGCTCCCAACTGCGCACCCTGATAATTGTTGGACACGATCTGGGAGATGGCGATGCCGGATTCCTTGATCTCCCGGTCGATCAGGAAAGAGGGAATTCCGGCTTCCCTGGCGCGCCGTACCGGGGCGACTGTCGCGTCGGCGCCGGCATTGTCGAGAATGATGGCTTTGGCCTTGCGGGCGATCGCAGTATCGAAAAGCTCATTCTGCTTGTTCGGATCGTCATCATGAACAAGCACGAGCGTGTCATATCCAAGCGCCTCGGCCCGCTTCTGCGCGCCTATGGCTTCAGATTTGAAGAACGGGTTATCGTGGGACGGTGTCAGAATGGCGATAAGGTCGGCGGCCGAAGCACTCGCCGGCACCCCCAGAGTCATCGCCAGGGCTGCGCCCGCCAGCAGGGCTCTGCGCGTAAAGATCATGGTTTCCTCCCTATTGCATTATTGTTGAGTTACATCGGACAACTGGTCCTTATTTGGACCATACTGTTCCTTTGTCAGGTGATCCGCCGGATGCTCTCCTTGATCTCCTCAGGGTCGAACACACCGATCCAGTCATCGCGCATCAAGCGTGGTCTGCCATTGACGATGGCTTTATCGCAGGCGTCGGAAAAAACACCTTCAATCTCGCCCAAAACCACGGCGCCCAGAATATTGAGATGGCCCATAAGAAAGTCGCGGGCGGCCTGCCGGTCGACACCCCGGCGCACGACCTCCTCCATTGCGTCTCTCATGACCACAAGCAGTGTCGCGCATACTGTCTCGGAGAGGCCCGGCTCCAGCAGCGCCATGTGCTCGACGGAAACCCTATGGGATCGCAGAATAGGCTTGAAGATCGTCTTGCCGATCTCCTCGCCGAGCGCAAAATCCTCTTCCGGTCCCTGCATCAGGGCGCTGACGATCGACTGCCTGGCCATGCTGCCGCCGAAATAATCACGCTTGGCGGCCATCTCGGTCTCGTCATTGAAAATCGGTGGGTGGCAGGGGTGAGTGACGAAGTAGGTCATATCATCCCGCTTCGGAAGATGGCCGGCGAAAGGCGCGGCCGCATCCAGCGCGATAAACATCGTGCCAGGCTGAACCTTGTCGATGATCCCGTGCGAGACCTTCTGGATTGCCGTATCGGGCACAGCGAGGATCACCACGCGCGCGCCCTCGACCGCTTCATCCAGAGCAACACAGTCGACGCCAACCGCGTCCTTCAGTCGCTGCCGTCCGGCCTCGCCAACTTCGACATGGGATACGTCAAATCGCGATCCCTTGAGATTGCGCGCCAGACGCACCCCCATTTTCCCGCCGGCGCCGATAAGCGCTATCTTCATCTTGCCACCTCGTTATTGCTGTATGAAAATTTACAAACATTCATCATGTTGTCAACTGGTATGATGAGTTGATAGATTGAAGACGCCACCGGAGCCGGGGACCGGAGATTCAACAAAGGAGGCGACCAGTGACGAGACTCTATGCCCGATACGAGATGGAAAGCCCGGCTGGCCTGGAGCGCGCGGCAGAGGTCATCGCCGGGGAACAGTCTTCGGGCACCTTTCTGAGGCTCCCCGGCGAGACGGATGCACTGCGCGGGCGCGCCGGTGCCAGGGTCGAGGAGATCGTCGAGCACTCCCTATCGCCGGAGCCCGCCCTGCCCAGCCGAATGACCGGCGGTCGCTACGTACGGGGTGAAGTGTTGCTGTCATGGCCCATCGAGAACATGGGGACATCGCTCACCAACACCCTGGCGACGGTCGCCGGAAATCTCTTTGAACTGGCGGAAGTGTCCGCGCTGCGGCTGATGGACGTCGATTTCCCTGCCGAGTTCGCCGCCGCCTATCCCGGTCCGGCATTCGGCATTGCCGGAACGCGGCGGCTGGCGGGCGTCGACGGCCGTCCCTTGATTGGCACCATCGTGAAACCCAGTGTCGGCCTTTCCCCTGAGGACACCGCCGCCCTGGTCAAGGAGCTGGCAGAAGGCGGTATCGATTTCATCAAGGACGATGAACTGCAAGGCAACGGCCCGCATTGTCCACTGAGCGCGCGAGTCGAGTCTGTCATGCGGGTGCTGAACGCTCACGCCGACCGGACCGGCAAAAAAGTCATGTATGCCTTCAATATCACCGGCGAAGTCGACGAGATGAAGCGCAACGCCGACCTGGTGCGCGACGCTGGTGGCACCTGCGTCATGGTAAGTTTGTTTTCCATCGGGCTCGCCGGCCTGAGCGCCATCCGGAAACATGCCGAACTGCCGCTGCATTGCCATCGTAACGGCTGGGGTCTTTTCTCGCGATCGCCGGACATCGGCATCGGGTTTCGGGCCTGGCAGAAATTCTGGCGTCTGGCCGGCGCGGACCACCTGCACGTCAACGGGATTGCCAACAAGTTCACCGAGAGTGACGCCAGCGTGATCGACGCCGCCCGCTCGGTCGGCGAAACGGTCTGCGCCACCGCGGCCTACGCCGCGATGCCGGTGTTTTCCTCGGGCCAGACAGCGGCGCAGGTGGAGCCGACCCTGTCCGCCCTGGGACACAGCGATTTCATCTACTGTGCCGGCGGCGGAATTATGGGGCACCCCGGCGGCGTGGCCGGAGGTGTCGCCAGTCTTCACCAGGCCGCCGAGGCCGCGATAAACGGTATCACCCTGGACGACTACGCTGTCGATCACGAGGAACTGCGGCAAGCCCTCAGCCTGTTCAAAGACAAACGCCAATGAGTGCCGCCACAATGTCCGACGACGTTCTGCTGTCCTACTACGGCGATGACTTCACCGGCTCAACCGATGTCATGGAAGCCTTGTCCTCCGGCGGGCTTCCCACCGTTCTCTATACCGGCATTCCCGATAGCGATCAGGCCGCCCGCTTTTCCAGTTGCAGGGCCGTTGGCATCGCCGGCATCAGCCGCAGCCAGCCGCCGGACTGGATGGATCGGAACCTGCCCGAGACATTCGGGTGGCTGAAGGCGCTCAACGCCCGGTATTGCCACTACAAGACCTGCTCCACCTTCGACAGCTCACCCACACGGGGGTCGATCGGGCGCGCCCTGGAAATCGGTCTCCAGACCTTCGGTCAAAAGCGGGCCGCCATGATTGTCGGCGCCCCGCAACTGCGCCGCTACACCTGTTTCGGCCAGCTCTTCGCCGCCTATCGCGACAAGGTCTACCGCATCGACCGGCATCCCGTGATGAGCGTCCACCCCGCGACACCGATGCGCGAGGCCGATCTGCTGATGCACCTGGCTCGGCAAACCGACCTTGCGACGGCCTGCCTCGATCCCGAAAGACTCGGAAAACTGTTGGCCGGAAGGGCTGGAGCGACGGAGTTTCCCGGCAGCGACGGCAGCGAAGTCCGCTGCGTTCTGATCGATGTTTACGACGCAGCATCGCAACGCGCGACCGGTAGCATTCTGGAATTGAACCACGATTATCTCGGACCCTTTGTCATTGGGTCGTCGGGTATCGAATATGCGCTGCTGGAATCCTGGAGAGAGTCCGGGCTTGTCAGAGCACTGGAAAAGCCGGTGCCACTGGAGAAGCTGGAGCGCATCGCCGTCGTCTCCGGAAGCTGTTCGCCCACAACCGAACGACAGATCGATGCCGCGCTGGCCGATGGCTTCGCCGGTATTCCGGTCGACTATCAGGCACTCGTCAGCGGACAGGGTGTGGCGGCGGTCTGCGAGGCAGCCCTTGCCGCCGCCGCCGCCGCGCTGGAAGCCGGAAAGAGTCCCCTGCTCCATACCGCACGCGGACCGGAAAGCCTGGCAGCCCCGGCCGGCCGCGCGGTGGACGCGATCTATTCAGAAGACGCGGCGGGCCGCGCCCTGGGCCGGATTCTGAACACACTGATCGAGCGCTACGCCCTGCAGCGGGTGATCGTCGCCGGTGGCGACACTTCAAGTCATGCCCTCAGCGAAATGAACGTATTCGCGCTGACCCTTCGCCACCCGATTCCCGAGACGCCGGGGTCGCCGGTCTGCAACGCCTACCGGCACGACGGCCGTGTCCTGGAGCTTGCCTTGAAAGGCGGACAGATCGGCGGCGACGACTACTTCATTCGCCTTCGCGACGGCGCCCTGCCGTCTGGGTGACCAACCGCTTCATCCGTTCCGATAGATGTAACTGTAGCCGTTGATCGCCGGCACGCCGCCCAGGTGGGCATAGAGCACCTTCGAACCTGCAGGGAAGAAGCCCTTGCGCACCAGATCGATCATGCCCTGCATGGATTTTCCCTCGTATACCGGATCGGTCATCATGCCTTCCATGCGCGCGCAGAGACGAATGGCATCGTTCGTTTCCGCCGAGGGGACACCGTAGACCGGATAGGCGTACTCGGTGTTCAGCACAACGTCTTCGGCGGTGATCTCACGGCCCAGCTCGACCAGTTCCGCGGTTTTCTGTGCAATGTCGAGGACCTGTGCACGGGTCTGTTCCGGCGTGCAGGAAGCGTCTATACCGATGACCTTTTGCGCCCGGCCGTCCTTGGCGAAGCCCACCACCATCCCCGCATGGGTTGATCCTGTAACCGTACAGACGACGACGTAATCGAAGGCAAAGCCGAGGTCTTTTTCCTGCTGGCGGACCTCCTCGGCAAAGCCGACATAGCCCAACCCGCCAAATTTGTGGACCGATGCGCCGGCGGGAATGGGATAGGGGATGCCGCCCTTGGCCGTTACGTCCTTCAGCGCGTTTTCCCAGCTTTCGCGGATACCGATGTCGAAGCCTTCGTCCACCAGTTCGATCTGCGCGCCCATCACCCGGCTCATGAGGATGTTGCCGACACGGTCGTAAACGGCGTCCTCGAAAGGCACCCAGCTTTCCTGCACCAGCCGGCACTTCATGCCGATCTTGGCCGCCACCGCCGCCACCTGGCGGGTATGGTTCGACTGCACCCCGCCAATCGATACCAGGGTATCCGCGCCCGAAGCGATGGCGTCAGGAATGATGTATTCCAGCTTGCGCAGCTTGTTGCCGCCGAAGGCGAGGCCCGAATTGCAGTCTTCGCGCTTGGCGTAAAGCTCGACACCGCCACCCAGATGCGCGGACAGGCGCTCGAGTTTTTCGATCGGGGTTGGTCCGAAGGTTAGGGGATAACGGTCGAATTTCTGCAGCATGATCTGTCTCCTGTTACGCTGAAGCCGTGAGACAGACTAGAGGAAATACCGCGGAATGTGTTCTCGGATTAACGCTCAATAATTGACAATTCTGATTATATATTTCACAAATTAAACCAAACAAATCCACATAAGACGAATAAAATGAACGATTCTTCCATTGCCGAGAGCCTGGATCGCACGGATACCAAGATTCTCCGCCTGCTGCAGCAGGACGGCCGGATGGGCAATGCGGAACTGGCGCGCCGGGTCAACGCCAGTCCGGCAACCTGCCACCGGCGCACCCAGCGGCTGTTTCAGCTGGGCTATGTGCAAACGGTCCGCGCCCACATCGATCCGCACAAGGTCGAGCGCGCCGCGCTGGTCATGGTCGGGGTGGTCCTGGACCGCTCGACACCCGAGAGTTTCGCCGCCTTCGAGGCCGCCATCGAAAAACTGGCTTTCGTGCTGGACTGTCATCTCGTCGCCGGCGACTTCGATTACTTCCTGAAAATCCGGGTGCGTGACATGGCCGACTTCAACCGGCTGCACGGGGAGCAGTTGATCGCCCTGCCCGGCGTGCGCCAGACCCGAACCTTCTTTGTCATGAAGGAAGTCGTGGACAACGCCCCGCTCAGTTTCTGAGGATGCGGCTGGATTCCGGATCTTCCGATCGGTTTTCGAAACAATGACGTAAAGCCCGCAGTCTTCGACTCCGCTTTAACCCTGGACCGGTCCGATATCGGCTTCGTCTGCCACAAATCGCCCGAAACCGTTTTTTTTTGAATGAAATCAGTCCGGCTATCGAAGAATTTGTGAAAGCGGATGCTTTTATGAAGTATTTGAAAAAGCATGGCGCGGACTTCATGCAACAATAAGAAGCCAATCCGCACGGAAACAGACCGCTGTTATCGTAAAAACGCGTTTCAAAGAGCGACGGCCAACGTCAAGCTTGACGAAATCTATTCAGAACAACATGGCGAAGTCATCCGGGGTGACTATGTATAGGTAGCCGTAACCGACAGCGGATCTGGAATAGCACCGGACATCCTGGCGGAAGTGTTCGAGCCCTTCTTCACAGCCAGGAACGTGGGAAAAGGCAGACGTCGGGGTTTTGTATGGTCTACGGATTTGCGAAGCAATCGCGGGATCACGTCACAATCTATAGCGAGGTCGGCCACGGGACGACGGTTAAACTCTATGTGCCTCGATCCGTGAATTCCGCAACCCGGAAAGAAATTAAAGAGGAGTCGCCCATGACTGAACGTGATGCAGAGCGAATTCTTGTCGTCGAAGACAACGAGAGCGTTCGGGAAATCTCCGTCAGCATACTGACGGATCAGGGCTATGAGGTCGTCGAGGCGAACGACGGGAATGAAGCGCTGAAATTTTTGAACGACGGCTCGAGCTTCGATCTCCTGTTCACCGACGTCATCCTGCCCGGCGGCATGAACGGCGCGGACCTTGCGGATGAGGCAAAGCGGCTCCACCCCGGCATCAAGGTGCTCTATACCACGGGTTACGTGGAACACTCCGTTCTCCATAACGGGATCGTCGACCAGGGCGTCACCATCGTCAACAAACCCTATCGCCGGGCCGAACTGCTGGAAAAGGTCCGGGCGAGCCTCGAGGCCGGGACGGTCCCACCGGCTTTTCCCCGGACAAAAGGATGACGCCTGTCAGACCGCGATTCCGGAATAGACCGCTGCGATCGCGACACCTGCCGAAATCGCGGCCATTGGTTTCCGCGTTAACAGCATCACAGCCGCCGCGCCGAGGATCGCAGCGGATTCGCGCAGACTCCCCCGCGCCATTTCTGCCGCCACGATAGCGACAAGCACCGATGTTGCCATTGACTTGAGGAACGCCCCTATCCGCGGCGTTATACGGATCATCGTCATCAGCTCCGCACCCGCCACTCTTGTGGCGTAGACCACAAGCGCCATCAGAAGAATTGCGGCGTAGCTGGAAGCGGCATTACCTTCCACGATGCAGCACTCCCCCGGCAAGACCGCCGGCAAGGGCTGCAATCAATATGTTCCAGCCGGCGGGAAGTGTGTAGAGACCGATCACCGCAACGGCCGCGGCCACAACGGCCGGAACAAGGTTCCCCTTGCCTTCCCACTGGCCGATCAGGGTCGCGACAAAGAAGGTCGCCATGATCACGTCAATACCGAAGCGGTCCAGATCCCCAAGGCTGGCGCCGGCAATTGCGCCGATTGCGGTCCCGGCGATCCAGGCGCCGCAAAGCCCCAGTCCGCCGCCAACGAGCCGGCCAATATCGCCGTCGCCGCGCCGGAGCGCAATGTAGCTGTCCGCGAAGTTCAGATCACTGAGGACCGCCAGAGCCAACATCCGCCTGGGCCGGCTGAGTTGACTGAGCCAGGGAGAAAGGGTCGCGCCCATCAATATGAGCCGCGCACTGACGGCGAAAACCGTCAGCAGCAGCGAGATGGTGGGAATTGGTCCGCCCCAGAATTCAAGCGCAGCGAACTGTGCCGCACCGGAGAAGATCAGCAGGCTCATCAGCACTGACTGATCCAATGTCACGCCACGCTCGATCGCCGCCACACCGTAGGCAATTCCGAAAGGCACGACAAAAATCGCAATCGGCCCCAGCCCCCTCAGACCGCTGAGAATGCCGCCCGTCGTAATACGAACCGTCGAACGCGCAGTCTCAGCCATGGATTCAATCCTGTCTAACTGTTATACTGGTTATATAAACAGCTGTGAAAATTCCGGTCAACCGGCACAATGCTAGAAACCGTACCATGATCGACAATACACATGCCTTCCATCTGGTTGGCGGCAGACTCTGCCTCGACTTCCTCAACACGGCCGACTGGGCCCCGTCCGGCGATGCCATTGTGGAAAACCTGACGCACGAGGAGGATCTGATGGCCTGGTGCCGGAGAGTTGGTCTCCACGATATTCAGGAGACCGCGAATCTCTCCGGAATGGAGGATCTCCAGGACTTCAGATCGGCCCTTCGGCGTGTTTTTCTCAAAACAATGGAGAAAGTGCAACCCGACAGGCGCGATCTGGCGATGTTGAACAGCCATCTGGGTTTTGCGTCGCTCTCCGCGCCACTTGTGCTTAGCGAACGGGGACTCCGGTTCAGCAGGGCGGTTTCGGTGCAACAGGCTATCGCCCTTTCCGCCGCCGCGGTCCTGACCGACGGGCATGAAATCGGACGGCTCAAAAGCTGTCCGGCAGACGACTGCGGCTGGCTGTTTCTGGACGAAAGCCGGAACCGGCGCCGAAAATGGTGCTCCATGGAAATCTGCGGCAACCGCGCCAAAGCAAGACGCCACTATCACCGGCACGCCGGACCACCGGCGGAAGCATGAAAATCGGGCCCGGATCAAATGCCTGGAGAACGATTGGTGCTCTTGCCCCCCCTTCAATCCAGAAGGATCGCGCTCCAGGTGGAATTTTCGAACCGCCATACCAATCTGATAGACTGGCTTTGATAGACTGGCACCGCCGCGCTGCGGAACGGTGCAATATTTGTGGATACGGAAGAACGCAGCTCATGGAACTGAATGCCGATTTTTCGAAGCGGGTCGCCGTGCATGCCGCGAAGATCCCGTGGAAAGCCTCCCCAATGCCCGGTGTCGAGCGCCGCATGCTCGACCGCCTGGGAGACGAAGTCGCCCGTGCGACCTCGGTGGTAAGGTATGCGCCGGATAGCGCCTTCTCGCCCCATATTCATACCGGTGGCGAAGAGTTTCTGGTGCTGGAGGGTGTTTTTCAGGATGAGCACGGCGACTTTCCGGCCGGCTGTTATGTGCGGAATCCACCGGAGTCACGACACACTCCCGGTTCCCCATCCGGCTGTACGATCCTGGTCAAACTCTGGCAATTCGATCCGGCGGATCGCACCCAGGTCTGTATCGATACCAACAAGACGCCCTTCATGGATGCGCCCGGTCGGCCAGGGGTCGAAGTCATGTCCCTGTTCGAGGATCAGCACGAAGAGGTCTGGCTGGAGCGCTGGCAGGCCGGCAGCCGGATTGAGCTCGATGCGCCGGGCGGCATGGAGATCTTCGTACTCGACGGCACATTTTCCGAAAACGATCAGGTTTTCGAGGGACAATCCTGGCTGCGGCTGCCTAAAGGCACGGCGACACAGGCCGACGCCGGACCGCAAGGGGCGCGCGTCTGGATCAAACGCGGCCATCTTGCCGAGACTCCTTCGGCCCCCAACCCGTGACGTCTGTCCTGTGCTAGCGGCTCACCTCTGCGCAGGGATCATTTCTGAACCCACTTGTTGTTTTCGTTCAGAAACCAGGTGCCGGATGGTGCTTTTCCCATGATCTGCTTGGCAAAAATCTTACCGACCGCGGTGACGTCCGCGCCGGTCTTCTTGGCCTCGCGCTGATAGATCTGGTTGCGCTTCGCATTCACGTCCTTGACGAAATCCTTAGCGCTTCCGTCACGCGCGACGGCCAGTCCGTCGAAGCGTTCGCCGACCGCGCCCTGCGCACGCAGATCGTCAAGCGATGCCGCATGTGCGAAGGGAACGCCGGCAATGAAAGCAAGACCGGTGAAGGCCGCGAGGGAAAGAACGACGGCACGACGGCCGATCAAATTCGATTCAGTCATGAGGTTTTGACCAGTTTCCTTTGAGATTACGCTGGCAGACCGGTTTTCGGACGCAATCCGCGCCCGGCCGACTCGATGAGATTTCACGTCAAAAAAACCGTACATCAGAAGATATCCGGATTGGCTTGGACTTCCTCGCGGGCCTGCTCTTCCAGCTTGACCCGCACTTCGGCATCGAGTTTGACGTTGAGGTTGATCGTAATGGGCTCCTTCGGCGCCTCGACCCGCACGGTCGGCGTACAGGCGGCGGCAAGACCGAAAGCCGCCGTCACGGCGGCAAGCGAAAACACCCCTGGCAAAGGGCCGGAACCGCGAAGGGCCTCAGTCTTGGACCTATTCTCGCGATCAAGAGCTGGAATCAGAGCGTGGGACAAGGAGCCATTACCTTTCATCGATCAAGAATCTTATATGAGTGTATCCACAGGCAGGCGCAACCTCCAACCGATAAGCTCTGCGGGCATTCCGCGTCACTCAAGCGAATAACGTCCCGACAGAAGTTCCTTCGAGAGCGCCATACTGTCAGCAAGCGTACCCAGAATCTGACCGATATTGCTCTCAAGATTCAGATTGATACGAAAGGGCTGACCTTCCAGAACCGCCGGATTGTTTCCAAGAACCGTCAGCAGAAGCGTGAGATCGTCCGCCGCGGTCTTATCGATCGTCAGAGCAAGATCTTCATAGTGGAAATCCTCGAGCGCGCGCAGCAGAGAGTCGACCTCTGCGCCATAGCCCGACAGCAGGGAACCGGCCACCTCCGAACGAATACGCAGAATTCCGGGCTCGGTCGCCGAAAGTTTGCTCGGCGCAATCGTCACCTTGCCGTTATCGAGCGTAATCGGCAAATCACCCGTGAGACGCCCTGAAACCTCAACATCCTCCAGGGCCGCGAGCTTCAGAATCTCGGCGAGGTCCAGGCCGGTGATGCGGATCGGCAGGTCAGCCGTTCCATCGAGCAAAGCCACCCGGCCGCCGGAGATCGAGAACTCTGTCCCCAGAACACTGAGGGTGGCATCGCGAAGTTCGAGCGTAAAAGGGCTGGCTTCGCGCAGGCCTGCTTCAACGCGCAGGTTGCTGACCGGCAGGCCAGGATTGACCCCGGCCAGACTGATAGTGAGCGGAACAGTCGTCTGCGGCGGCCAGAGGTTATCCAGATCCACGTCAAAGGCGAGACCCGAGAAGGGAAATCCGTTGCCTTGTCCTCCCAGTCCGCCGCCGCTGATGCGGGCGGTCCCGCTTGAGCCCTCTGGCGACGTCTCGATATGCACCTGCCCACCAAAGGCGCCCCGGTCGATCATCGTATCGGAAAGCCAGGACAGACTCTTCACGCGAAGCGGTTTGGCGGCGAAGTCGTGCGGCGGCAGCGTAACATCGACGAAGGTTCCCCGACCGGGATCTGAGCTGCCTTTAGCTTCGAAGGAAACGCTCTCCTGAAAGGTTTTGCCCTCAGCGGTGAAATCGACCCGGCCGGCTTTATTGCGCTTGAATACCGCGTTCAACAGGACCTCTTCAAAGCGGCGCGTCTGCGCCAGATCTTCGATCTTCAGGCTGTTGAAACGGCCTTCTACTGCGCCGTCCCCAGAATGAACCACCGTTTTCAGATGTAGATCGGCGGCACGCAGTTCCAAGTCCGGCAAGGTAATCCCGGCCGTTTTGCCATCAAGCAGGATAATCCCTTCCCCAGGTGAGATCACGAGATCGATCGGCGTGATCTCCCCAGCAAACTTCTTTGTGTCGGTCGCAAGGGAGAACCCGGTCGCCGCCAGTACGGCTTTCGCATTGGGCCGGATAGAGGGTATCGCAGGATCGAAAACGACATCGCCCGAGGTCACATCCACCTGCAGAGCTGTCGTGGAGGTCAATGGCCCGGCGGTGACGCTGTCCGCGGTTATTCTCGAGGCCGCAGTGAGGGCTGCCCGCAACACCTCTCCCGACCAATCGGCATGGATGGGCGCCACGGCGGCAACGCCGCCGGCTTTCATCTCGTTGTTGACGAGTTCCTTTGCCCTCGCCGTCAAACCTCCGGTAAAATCGGCCTTTTGCGGGCTTGACGCAAAATCTCCCCCAAGCCCGAGCTCGATATTTCCGGCCGTCCCGCCGAAGCTGCGAAACGGCAGATCCCGCGCAGTGAGGGTAAGCGGGCCGCTGACAGACCAGCTTTGTCCAGCCGGGTTGAGCGTTCCCGTCACAGTCGACTCCAGCGACAGATTTTTACCGGACAGTCCGGTCATCACCGCCAACGCATAAGGACCGTCAATCGCGTCCGCTCGGGCCACGCGCAGCAACGGCTCGCCCCCATGTGCAGCCAGCATCATCTGCAACGGCATATCGAGCCAGCCTCGCAGGTCATCCGTAAGCGAAAACCCTTCCAGGAGGGTCCTGGAAAGCGCTTCCACCCGTGCGGAAAACGGGCTGGACAAGCTTAACGTCAGCTCGACATCGTCCAGGGCCAGACGCCCCGCAAGCTCAGAAGACAATCCGCTGAGATAGCCGGAATGCGACAGTCTTTCCATCTGCAGGGAAAACACTGCCGACGCCGAGGTGACCATCTCCAGCCAGCGCTCCGGCGCTGCCGCCAGCGACACCTTGTCCTCAACGTCCGTGAGCGGCGGAAACTGAGCCTCGAAGTCTGTCTGTGCGTTCAGGTGGCCGGTCTCGGGAAGCGGAAAGGCAAAGCGTGAGAACAACGGCAAGGCGGCGGGCGTTTCGATGCTGCCCGAAGCTGAGATCCTGATCCCATCGGCATTCTGTGAGATGCGGCCCGTTACCTCCGCCTTTCCCAATCCGCTTGCCTTAGCGCCTTCTGGCTTAGCGCCTGCTGGCGAATCGGATGACGCGACCGCAACCGCAAAAACCACATCGGCTTCCTCGAGTGCCGCAGTCATCGAAACCCGCAGCGGCGCCAGGTGGGTGGAGGGAGACAGGGCCCCCTCCAGACGCGCAAGAGTCAATTCGCTGTTCAGCCGCGCGAGCACGCCGCTGGGGCCGTCGAACGTCACGGCAATATCGCCGGTCAGGCCGCGAAGCCTCAACCCGCCGATATCGATATCTCCTTCCTCCAGCACCATGTCGGCGCGCAGGCTCCGGTCCGGCGTCGCGGTCAGTTCGATCCTTGCCGCGCTCCCGCCTTGCGCGGATCTGGCGGCCAGATCGAAGCTGCCGATCAGCGCCGCAGCGGGATCGCGTTTCAGCGATCCCTTTGCCGTCAGCTCCAGCGGCCCGAGCGGCGTTATCAACCGCAGCGCCGCCGTCTCCAGCGTGATATCGGGGATCGGTAGCAAGCCTTGGGCACCAGCGTCGCGGTCAGGCGACGAGGGAGGGGATTCCCCCTGCCCTGCGAGCCGGTCCTTCAGCCATGGCGAGTCGACATCCAGAAAGAGATTGCTTCCGGAAAGAACCACCGCCGGGAGCTTCCCGGCAAGCAAACCTGAAAGGCTGTAATCGAGGTCGATGCGGGCGAACCTGGCAGAGAAGCCCGGCGCTTCCGCGACCAGCCCCGTCAGGGACGTCCGCCGCAAATCCAGTTGCGTAACCTCCAGAGACGTGACCTGCAGTCCCTGAGCTTCCAGAATTCCGGTGACCACCCGGACGGCGATGTCCTTGCGCAGGATGACGGCAAGCGTCAGCGACAGAATAACAACGAGAAGAGCGACGAGCCCCGAACGCCTGAGAAAACCTGAGCCAAGCATGGAAAAAACGCTGCAACCTCCAGAATGTCCGGAAGCGAGTCTACAGCATGCCCGTGGCCTCTGCATACAGCGCCGCGAGAATGTCTCGAGGCGGCAGTGGACGGTGGCTTTAGAAAAATCCGTGGCTTTTCAAGAGTTCACGGTCCCTTCTCTCCCCGTACAGGCTGTGGGAAAGAAGGAACCGTGAGCGGCAACTCAAGTCGATTGTGGAAAGGCTATCGTTTTCGGCGGGCTACTGCCGCAACACCTTCCAGCCATCGCCCGTATTGATCCAGAAGCTTGCCTGGGCGATCTTGTCAGGCGTATCACCACCGGCACCGGATGGACGAAACTGCATGGGTCCGTCGCCCCTGCCATCCTCCACCTGAAACACCCGCCCGCCGAGAACGGGTCTGACAGTCAGATCTCCTGAGTCTGCCACCGTGAAACCGTCACCCAGCAATTGCGATACCATACCGCGTATCAACTGGGCAGCCGACGCCTCTCCATCCAGGACAAAGTCATCCAGCATCGGCTGAAAGTAAGCGAGATAACCATCCACATCGCCGTGGCGGGCTGCATCCCTCATCGCTTCGATTGCATCGAGCAGACCTTTATCGTCACTTGGCGCTGCGGAGAGATAGCTGTAGTCGGGAAGGCCGCTGATGGGAAAGCTCACCGTCCGGGCGCCGGTCCCCTCAAGGCTGATCTGAGCCAGGACATTCCGGTTCTCGCCCGGCGCGCCGGGAAATTCACCCCGGCAGCCCTTGAAAACCTCGGCCCTGACGTTGGCTGTCGCATCCTCGGCGTCAAGTTCGAGAGTCAGGTGATTTTCACCTTCGAGCAGCAATGAAGGCGGTACAAAGTTTGGGAGCGCGCCTCTGAGACCGCTGATCAGGGTGACATCGTTCACACGGATGGTCAGTTTTCCCGCATCGCTGCCGACATAGGCGACAGCGAGCACCTCCTGGCAAGCTTCTGCAGGCATGGCCATGGCTCCCAAAACTCCCGCCGTTACAATTCCGAAACATGAAATTTTAAATCTCTTCAACATAGCGTTACCCTCAAATATGCCTGATCTGTCGTTTGCTGCGGCAGAACAGCACCGCTGCCTTGAGGTAGGTCGCTATGCCCCCGGAAAGGGTTCAATAAAACCTGCCCCCCGGATCGATAAATAAAACAGAGTGAAATGCAGTTATTTTTCAACAGGTTATGTGTTTTTTAAACCGGAATACTGACGGCAGGGAACGCAGACGGCGGCCCGAAGCCAGGCCAGCGCGCGGCTCAGATTCATCAACTTTCATATCAGCTGAAAAAGAACACCGATGCACAACAACGAAACCTTTCTGGCCGCCTTATTGTTCATGTTCCATGTGGCATCGTTTGGCATTAGCGCATTTTCCGGCTGGAATCTGTTTGCCGTACTCTGGCTCGTTCGCATCGAGGCCATCGCGATTCTCGCCCTGTCCGCCCTGACGCTCATAAAGGACTGGAACCTCGGTTATGCCCCTGAGGTCTTCCCGCTCACGTCTCTGGTCTTAGGACTGCTGTCTCTGACACTCGGCTGGCTTCCCTTACCGCAGATGGTGATCTGGATGCTTTTTGCCATTCACAGCCTGCTGGCCGCTGCTCTGCTGCTCTTCGTGCTTACCTTCAAGATGCGCCTGTTCTGATCTCACTGCTGGTCAGTGCGCGCCCTTTCCGGCAATCCAAGTTTGCCGGACGTTCCAGTTGTCGTCGAGGTGAACAAGGTCGGCGCGATATCCCGGCCTGATATAACCGCGCTGTCGGTCCAGCCTGAGAAACTGCGCCGGGTAGAGCGACGCCATCCTGAGCGCTTCCGACGGTGCGAGCGCTAGCTGATCGATGACAAAACGGACCGCCTGTGCCATATCCAGATCGGAACCGGCAAGGGTGCCGTCCTCCAGCATGACCTTGCCGTTCTGGCGACGGACGTTGCGTCCGTTCAGGACAAAACGCTCCTGCGCACAGCCGACCGTCGGCATCGCGTCGGTCACCAGGAACAGGCGGCCCGGCAATGCCTTTGCCCGCAAGGCATTGCGCAGAACCGCCGGATGAACATGATGCCCGTCGGCTATGATGCCGCACCAGAGATCGCCGCAATCCAGCGCCGCGCCAACCATCCCCGGCGCCCGGTGCCCCATCGGGCTCATGGCATTGAACAGATGCGTCACGCCGCGCGCCCCTGCATCGACGGCAGCGCAGACCTCTTCGTAAGCGGCGTCGGAATGGCCGAGGCTGACCGTGACGCCGCCATCGACGAGGCGGCGTATCAGGCGAGGTTCGACCTGGTCCGGCGCAATGGTGACCAGCAGAGTCTCAAGTCCGGTGGAGGCGAGATGTTCCACGTCCGCGTCGGTCATCTTGCGGATCAGACCGGCGGCATGGGCGCCCTTGCGGCCCGGTGCCAGGAAAGGCCCCTCCAGATGCAGTCCGGCAACACCGGGCACACGCTCTTTCGCAGTCGCCTGACGAACCGCGTCGATTGCCTGCGCCATAACTTCTGGCGCGTCGGTAATCACCGTCGGAAGCAAGGCCGTCGTGCCGAATTCCCGGTGCGTTCCGGCAATGACGGCCACGCCGTTCAGATCCGGCTGCGCGTTGAACAGAACCCCGCCACCGCCGTTGACCTGGGCATCGACAAAGCCGGGCGCCAGTACGCCGCCCTCCAGGGTTTCCCGTTCACTGTCTGCCGGGATTGACGCCGTCGGGACAACGTCCGCAATGGAGCCGCTCTCAAGCACCACGGCGTGATCGTCCAGGAACCTCTCGCCGTCGAAGATCCGCGCGCCGACCAGGAGAGTCCTCATGCCAGGACCCCGGCGGCACCGGTCGCACTGCGTTCAGCCGCCAGCCGCGCCATCGTGATGGCACCGCCCAGGGCATCCGATCTGGGCGGCACGACCATCCGCCGCACCCGCTCCGGCAGCAATCTCATGTAGCTCTCGGACAATCCGCCAAGCAGGGAAATCCGCTCTGCGCCGACGGCCGCCAAGGCCCTCAGCAGTTCTTCGACCTCGCCCAGCGACACGGCGAGAATTTCCGCGCCGACCGGATCACCCTCTCCCGCCTCAGCCAGAACCATCGGTGCAAAGGCCGCATAGTCACGGGGTAACGCGGTCGCCGCCCATTTCACCAGCGCCTGAGGGTCGTCGCCGAAACGCTTCATCACACGCTCGCACAGGGGTGAGCCCGCACGGATGTTTTCATGACAGAGCAGCGCTGTACGAATCAGGTTGTGTCCCATGGAGGCGCCGCTGCCGCTATCCGAGACCGAAAAGCCCCAGCCACCCAGCGTTATCTGACGGCTTCCGACCCGGGCAAATCCAGCGGACCCGGTTCCGACAATGAGGATCGCGCCGTCGTCCGGATAATGCGCGCCGAGCCAGGCGATGTGAGCATCGGACTCGAGCGCTGTCCGGCGAAACGGAAACGGCATTCTGGCCAGGGCATTCCTGCACTCGGTCACATTGACGCCCGCGATGCCGCACCCGGCGTGACAGACGGCGTAAATGCCTGTTTCCAGCCCGGCGGCGAGAACAGCGGCATCGGCAGAGTCCATGATCGCCCGAAAGGAATTTTCGACCCCGGCAGTCACGTTGGCCATCCTGGAGCTACCCTCGCCCAGAACCCTGCCGTCCGCATCCTCCAACCGCGCCCGGCACTGTGTACCGCCGCCGTCAACACCCAAAAAATACATTCCGGCCACACCTGAAAACCACGCTTTCGCCACGATAGCAAAATAACACCCCATGCAGGCCACTCATATTTAAAAGCTTTAGGACCGAAGGATGAAAAATCGTGTTGGGACGAAGAGATACCCAACGTTGCACAAAAATTAATTGTACACTTATAGACAATACCTGCATCGTTAAGCGTGCATGCTTTTTTGTGATCGGCCGTTGCGATGTTCGTCGCGAGCCGGGAACAATGTCGATCATGTCGATGATGCCGATTGCAGGTGGCCGGCGTATCACTCTTTAACTACGTGCAGGACCCGGTTGGGACATTGATGCAGGATCGACCCTTACAGAGCGACCCGTCGTTTCGACGGCAGATTTCACACCCGATGCTCCGGGAGCTTTACGACTACTGGCAAAGACATCGTGGCGCCGGGGCTTTCATGCCGCGGGAGAAACTCGATCCGGTCGAAATTCCGTTGCTGCTGAAGAACCTCATTCTGGCCGACGTGGCCGACGGCGGTCATACCATCAGCTATCGCCTTGTCGGCACCGAGATCGTGATCGCACACGGCATGGACTATACCGGCAAAAGCGTTGAGGAACTGACCGACGGAACAACGCTCGCATTCACACGGAATCTTTACAGCATGATTGTCTGTCAGTCCGTTCCGGTGTTCTCTCAAGGACGCTTCAGATGGGCCGGAAAGGAGCACTGCTGGACCAAGCGTCTGCATCTTCCGCTTTCGCGCAGCGGCACCGCCGTCGATATGGTGCTTGTCGGTCAGATTTTCGAATCCGTCGAAGCCGGTAATCAGGAGCAGCTTCTGCCGGCGCGTCCGGAAGACCTGGCCGCCGATCAGTCCGCCGATCAGACTGCGCCGCCGACGGCCAGATAGATCGCGTAGAGCGAAGTCGTCGCGGCGATGAAGAGGCGGTTGTTCTTGGGTCCGCCGAACGTCACGTTCGCCACCGCTTCATCGATCAGGATTTCCCCCAGAAGCTCACCGTCCGCCGCGTAGCACTGAACCCCGCCCCCGGTGCTGGTCCAGATATTGCCCAATCGATCGAGACGGAAACCGTCCGGCACGCCCTTGTCAATTTCGGTGAAAACCCGGCCGTTTTTCAGGCTCTGCCCCTGATGAACGTCGAAGACGCGGATGTGATGCGGTCCGTCGGCATCGTGCGAAAGTCCGGTATCGGAAATGTAGAGAATCGTTTCATCCGGCGAGAACGCCAGACCGTTCGGCTTGACGAAGTCCTCGGCAACGATCTCCAGACGCCGGTTCGTGACGTTGCCGCCGCCGGGAAGTTCCAGGCGGAACACGAAACAGCCCTCCTGTTCCTGCGGAGACGTCTTGCCTTCATAGTCGCTGAGAATGCCGTACGGCGGGTCGGTGAACCAGATCGAACCGTCGGATTTCACCACCACATCGTTCGGCGAATTCAACGCTTTGCCGTCATAGCTGTCAGCGAGCACGGTGATCGAGCCGTCCGGTTCGGTCCGGGTAATGCGGCGGGTGAGATGCTCGCAGGTCACCAGTCGTCCTTCGCGGTCCCGCGTATTACCGTTCGAATTCTTCGAATCATATCGATAGGTCCGGGCGCCAAGTCCTTCGGCCCACTGCAGCATCCTGCTGTTCGGAATATCGCTCCACAAGAGATAGTCACCCTGCGGAAAATAGACCGGTCCCTCGGCCCAGAGCATGCCGGAACACAGCTTTTTGAGATCGGCGGCGGGATTGACCAGGAAACGAAAGCGCTCATCGTGAACGACGACTTCGCCGGTCATGGCGATCTCCCCAAGATAAAGTGACCTGAACAGGATTTGAACGAGAAAGCTAGGCAATACAACGCGCCCCGTCTGCCCGTCTAGACGGAATGCGCACGCAGCTTTCACCGCGTGGGCCTGCGGATTCCCGCAGACCCAAGGGCGGAGAACAACGCCGGGCACGCAACGAGAGGTCTGGTTGCCGTCGGAACGCCATGGTAGCCTCGATGCGCGGAAAGCGAGCCTGAAAAAGCGTGCCAACATGAGCAACACATCCCAATCGCTGCTGGATCGCTATATGGCGATATCGCGCGCCGTCGCCGGACAGCTCGATTTTCAGCAGGTCCTTCAGCGCGTTGCCGGTGAGATCCGAGGGCTGATCGCTTACGACCACATGGATATCTCGGTCATCTTCGCCGACACCCGCGACTGCTGCGTCGCCTACGAAGTCGGCGTCACCACCGGCTGGGGCGAGGAAAAATTGCCCAAGCCCATTGAGCGCAGTCCGATCCGCGAACTGCTCAAGGGCGAAGTCGATTACATCCTGACCGGCGATGCCTGGGAGGAACCGCGGTTTCATTTTGCCGGTGCCTTCGACGCGCCGATCTTCGAAGCCCGCCTGCACAGCCGGCTGCATGTGCCCTTTCGGGTCCACGGCACGATCCACGGCGCCCTCAACATATCCAGCCACGAAAAGCACCGCTACAGCGACCGGGATGTGGCCACCGCGCGCGAGATCGCGGATCTTCTGGCCCCCTATGTCTATGCCGTCATCCGCAGCGAGGAAGCCAGGAAACTGGCGCTTTCCGAAGGCGCGGCACGCGGCCGGGAAGAAGCCTTGCGACTTGGCGCCCTGCGTTTGACCGAGGGCATGGAAAACGAACGCAAGCGTCTGGGTATGGATCTGCACGACCAGACGCTCGCGGATCTGGCCCGGGTATCGCGTCAGCTCTCGACCCTGAGCCGCCAGCCGACTGTCCGGACGTCCGATCTCGCGCAGCTTGATCGTGAAATCGCCACCTGCATCACCGAACTGCGCCGGATCATCGAAGATACCAAACCCGGCATTCTGGAGCTCTTCGGCTTCAGCCAGGCGGTCGAAGCCCAGCTGGAGCGCTCGGTTGCAACGGTCCTCCCGCCGATCAGAACCGCCGTAACCGACACCACTGCCTCGTTACTGGACAAAGGACCCGAACCGCTCCGCCAGACCCTGTTCCGTATTGTTCAGGAAGCCATCAACAATGCCGTCAAGCACGGCAAAGCCCGCCGGATCAACGTTTCCATCGACGTCAGTAACACCCATCTGATCATCACCGTCGAGGACGACGGTACGGGACCGGCGGGGAACTGGGATCGTTCCTCCGGCGGCGTCGACAATATGAAGGTCCGGGCTCGGCTGATATCGGCGAAGATCGTTTTCGAACGCAGCGCCGAGGATAGCTTGACCCGCGTGGTGATCAGCCTGCCGTTGAGCCGGTTGGCGCGCGAAACCGGCGGGATCGCGCAAGACGTGATCAGAAGGCCGAACCCCGGTGGGCTGCTGCAGCAATCCATTACACCCGAAGAATCCGGCAAGCTCGGGAAAGATCTGATGGCGCAATAGAAGCCCTGGGTAAAAGCGCAGGAGAGAGACCCATGAATATTCTGATCACGGAAGACGACCCTTTTCACCGAACCTATCTGAAAGAGGCGGTCATGCGGGCGCTTCCCGAATGCGCGGAAGTGTTCGAGGCCGATAACGGCGGATCGGCTGTCGAAATCGTCGCGCGGGAGGAAATCCACGGCGTCGTCATGGACCTGCAGATGCCCCAGACCAACGGCGTGACCGCGGCGAAAGAGATCTGGCGCAGAAATCCGGCAATGGGAATTCTCTTCTGGTCGAACTATGCCGACGAAGCCTATGTCCGGGGCGTTTCGCGGATTGTCCCTCAGCGCGCGGCCTATGGCTATCTTCTGAAATCCGCCAGCGAGGATCGGCTGGTTCTGACCCTGCGCGGCGTCCTGCGCGAAGAGCAATGCATCATCGACCGGGAGATCCGCGGCATCCAGCAACGGGCGGAAAACCTGCTGGAGGGCCTGACCGATTCCGAGTTCGAGGTCCTGATGGATATCGCACTGGGCATGACCGACAAGGCCATCGCCGCCCGCAGGAGCATGTCAACGCGCGGCGTACAAAGCCGCCTGAAGCACCTCTATGAGAAGCTCGGCGTCGACGAACGTGACGCCGATGCCAGGTTCGGCCCGGTTTTCAATTCCCGGACCAGGGCCGTTGCCGTCGCCATGGCGCGTGGTCTGCTCAATGCCGACGGCTTCGCGGCGCTGCAGGACGATCTGGACCGCTGGCTCTCGGTCAGGAGCTGATGAATTCCGACAGCGAAAACGGGCTGTCTGTTATGGTATCCTGCCGACTGCGGAAACCCGCACTCGTCCGGGTGCGTTAGCGTAGCAACATTACCACAAGCGCCGCATACGCCGTGGCGCCTGTCTACTAGCCTTGAACAAAATGCCGAAGAGCATTGGACATCCGGAGCCTGTTCGTTTTTCCGAGCCACAGAAAATCGTGAACCGGGTTCAGGTTTAACAAGTCGGAGGGCGATTCACGTTCATGATGGATTCGGTCATGACCGATCGCACTCCAGGGGAGGTCTTACCGTGAAGCGGTCCGGGTCATCCTTGACCCTGATGCCGAACGCAAACAACCAGGAACATCCCCGACGACAACTGGATAAGCGGGTTCGACTGCCGTCTTAACCGACCGCTGCCCTGCCCGTCATTCACGGTCGTTTTCGTACGTGTTCTCAAAGAGTTGATGCAAGGAGGAAACCATGATCCGTTCAAAGAAAAATCTAGTGTCTCTTGGGGTAGCCATGGGCTTGATCGCCCTCTCGCAGATCACCGGCGCGCAGCCCGCTTCCGCCGACACCGCCGGCAAGCAGATTGCCCTTTCCAACAATTACGCCGGGAACTCCTGGCGCCAGGCGATGCTCAAGAGCTGGGAAAAAATCACTTCTGACGCGGTAAAAAGCGGCGTGGTCGCCTCGGCCGATGCTTTTACCACGTCCGAGAATCAGGTCACTGAACAGGCCGCTCAGATCCAGAACCTCATTCTTCAGGGATACGATGCCATCGTCATCAATGCCTCCTCACCCGACGCTCTGAACGGCGCGGTCGAGGAAGCCTGCAACGCCGGCATTACCGTTGTCTCCTTCGACGGCATCGTCACCGCGCCCTGCGCCTGGCGGATCGCCATCGACTTCAAGCAGATGGGCAAGGAACAGCTCAACTACCTCGCCAAGAACATACCTGAAGGCGGCAACCTGCTCGAAATCCGCGGTCTCGCCGGAGTCTTCGTGGATGATGAAATCAGCGCCGGAATAAACGAAGGCGTCGCCGAGAACCCGCAGTTCAAGATCGTCGGTTCGGTGCACGGCGACTGGGCGCAGGACGTCGCCCAGAAAGCGGTTGCCGGCATCCTGCCCTCACTTCCCGAAATCGCCGCCGTGGTGACCCAGGGTGGAGACGGCTACGGCGCCGCTCAGGCCTTCAAGGCTGCCAATCGCCCGACGCCCCTGATCATCATGGGCAACCGCCAGGACGAACTGAAATGGTGGAAGGAACAGAAGGATGCCAACGGCTACAAGACCATGTCGGTCTCCATCGCCCCCGGCGTTTCCACCCTCGCCTTCTGGGTTGCCCAGCAGATTCTCGACGGCGCCGATGTGCCGAAGGATCTTGTGGTGCCCTTCCTGCGCGTTGACCAGGACGATCTGGAAGACAAGCTCGCCGGAACCGAAGTCGGAAGCGTGGCCAATGTCGAGTACTCCCTTGACGACGCCAAGAAGGTGATCGCCGGTAAATAGGCGGTTCGCGGTTGTTCGAATATCGTGCGCCCGCCCGGTGGGAACTCCGGTCCGGTGGAATATTTGAGGGAACTCGGTGTTCGAGTCATCTGAACGTCTGATCGCGGTGGACGGCGTCGGCAAGAGTTACGGCGCCGTCCGGGCCCTGGGGGAAGTCTGCCTGGAAATAAACTCCGGGCAGGCCCTGGGGATCGTCGGCCACAATGGCGCGGGCAAGTCCACCCTGATCTCCATTCTGGCCGGAACGCAGTTGCCTTCGCGCGGACAGCTTGCTTTTGCGGACGGCGAGCCGATGCCCGGTTACGGCGTGGGTCAGGCTCATGCGAACGGCATCCGCTGCGTGTTCCAGGAACTCTCTCTCTGCCCGAACCTGAGTGTGGCGGAGAATGCGCGCATCCTGCATCCCGCCATCAGAGGCTTCGGCTGGAAGGCCAGTGCGACCAGGCTCATTGCCGGCAAGCTGGACGAGATTTTCCCCGGCCACGGCATAAATACCGGCGAACCGGTCGGTGATCTCACGATCGCCAAACGTCAGATGGTCGAGATCGCCCGGGCCTTCACCTTTGTGGACACCCCGATCCGGCTGGTCATCCTGGACGAACCGACATCCTCGCTCGATACCGTCATCGCCCGTCAACTGCTGGCGCATCTTCGCAGCTTTATCGATCAGGGCGGCGCCTGCATTCTGATATCCCATCTGCTCGAAGAGATTCTCGAGAACTGCGACCGAATCGTCGTCATGCGCGATGGCGGAGTCGTCGCAGACCGGGAGGCCACCGCCTTCACCAAGACCAGTCTGGTCGCGGCGATGGGAAGCGTCGCCAAAGAGCGCGGCAGCACACGCAGGGCACCGACAAAAAGAAAAACCGGGGAACAGCCACTTGTGTCGCTGCGGCCGGCACGGCAGAGCGACGAACGGACATTGAATGTCTACACCGGCGAAATCGTCGGGCTGGCGGGTCTGAGCGGCCACGGACAGACCGAAGCCTTGGTCGATATCTATCTGAAGAATCCTCCGTCACCGCTGGTTTCCGGAACACAGCGTCCCATGGCACTGGTGCCCGGCGACCGGCAGGTCGACGGCGTTTTTCCCCTCTGGTCGATCGGCAGGAACATCACGATCGGATCGATGCGCCATATGGTGCGCGGCGGCCTGATCGACCAGCAGGCTGAAGAGCGTCTTGCCGAGGAATGGAAGCGCAGGATCGCGATCCGCACACCAGACATGCACGATAATATTCTCTCCCTCTCCGGCGGCAATCAGCAGAAGGCTTTGTTTGCGCGCGCGCTGGGTTCGCCCGCCGGGATCATCCTGATGGACGATCCCATGCGCGGTGTGGATATCAGCACCAAGCAGGAAGTATACGAGATGATCCGCGAGGAAGCTGGTCTGGGACGGACCTTCATCTGGTACACAACGGAAATGGACGAGTTGGAACATTGCGACCACGTTTACGTTTTTCGCAACGGGTCGATCGTCGCCGATCTTTCCGGCGACGAACTGACGGAGCAGAAAGTGCTTCAGGCCTCATTTGAAGAGTCCGGCGACGCCGAGCGCCGGCACACGCGCGTGGACGGCGCCCCGTGAAGGCTTTCATTCCCTCTTCCCGCATTCTCAGAAGCCTGCTCCCCGCCTTCTCGCTGACGGTTCTTCTGATCGCCATCTTCTATCTGCAGCCGCGCACGATGAGTTACATGGGACTCAACCTGTTGCTCAATCTGGCTCTGCCGATCGCCTTCGCGACCCTGGCGCAGATGTGCGTCATTACGGTCAACGATCTGGATCTCGGTATCGGGGCGTTCGTGGGATTTGTCGCCTGTGTCGGCGCGACCTGGCTCAACGATACACCGGTTCTCGGGGCCGGCGTTCTGATCCTCTGCATTGCCGCCTATGCGGCCCTTGGCGCGCTCATCCATCTGCGCAATCTGCCCTCGATCGTCGTCACCCTGGGCATGTCCTTCTTCTGGCTGGGGCTGGCGCTGCTGGTTCTGCCGACACCAGGCGGCAAGGCTCCAGACTGGGTCCGTGCGGTCATGACGGTCAAGACACCGGGACTTCCCGCGACGATCTATGCCTCGGTCCTGGTTGCGATTCTGGTGCACGTTGCGCTGATGCGCTCGGCTTATGGCGTCGTGCTCCGCGGCGTCGGTGGAAATCCACGCGCCGTCGAGCGGGCGGGCTGGTCGCTGTTGCGGGCAAAGATGACCATGTATTCCCTGGCCGGATTCTTCGGCGTCCTGAGCGGGATCTCGCTGATCGGCCTGACCACCTCCGCCGATGCCAACATCGCCCTGCGTTACACGCTGCTGTCGATTGCGGGTGTGATCCTGGGCGGCGGGGAATTTGTCGGCGGCCGAATCTCGCCGGTCGGTGCGGTTCTGGGCGCCATCACCCTGACGCTGGCCGGTTCGTTCCTGTCGTTCCTGCGCATCTCGCCGGACTGGCAGATCGGCGCACAGGGCGCCATCCTCATCCTCGTCCTAGCGCTTCGGGTTCTGATCAACAGGGCAGGTTCAAAATGACCGCTCTGTTCACCCAAGGCATCAGGAGAATCATGGCAAAGCCCTGGATCTGGGCGTTTCTGGGCGCGTTCCTGGTCTGGTTTTCCACCATCGTCTACACCGGCGGCACCGGCGCCGGGGCTATCCTCTCCGCGGCGTTGTCCTTCGCAACCTTTTCAGTCATCGTCGGCATTGGCCAGATGTACGTGATCACGCTGGGACCCGGCAACGTCGACCTCTCGATACCGGCAACCATGACCTTCGCCGGCGCCGTATCTATGAAGATCATGGATACGCAGGATCCGATGATCCTGCCCGGGCTCGGCATCGCGCTGCTCTGCGGCACAGCCGTCGGCATCTTCAACTACGCCCTGATCAGGCTCCTGCGGATTCCGCCGATTATCGCAACGCTTTCATCGAGCTTTCTGGTGCAGTCCTGCGCCATCGCCTATGGACGCGGCCTCAAGATCAAACCGCCGGAACTGCTGGCCGACTTCACGACCGTGAAAATCGCCGGCCTCCCGCTTCTGGCGCTCTGCGTCATCGCGCTGGCGGCAATCATGAGTGTGGTGCTGCACCGCACGGTGTTCGGACGCTCCGTCCTTGCCATCGGACAGAACCCGCGGGCGGCGGAACTTGCGGGCGTAAAGGTTGGCTTCATCCGCTTCGCCACCTACACGCAGTCGGGCATTCTGGCCGGGCTTTGCGGGTATCTTCTGGCGGGATTTTCCGGCGGCGCGTCCTTGAACATGGGAGCGGAATATCTGCTGGCCTCCATCGCCGTGGTCGTTATCGGCGGAACCTCGGTGGCGGGCGGCTTCGCCAATCTGCCCGGGCTGTGGGGCGCGGCCCTTTTCATGTTCCTGCTGGTGACCATGCTCAACACCTTCGGCCTGAGTGCCGGTATCCGTCTGCTGCTGACCGGGGTCATTATCGTCGCTGTCATCACCCTGGCGGGTGGACGGCGGAACAATCATTAGAATTCGAAAAGCCTCTTCTGTGGCGCACAAAACGCTCGCTCCTGCGGGTGCATCAGGTATAGCCTCCCGAAGATGAAATTCCGCCTTCCCGGCAACACCCGGAACTTCGGGACGAACAGGTCCTGGCCTTTCCTTCGAATGACGTATCGAGGACCATGAAATGGATACCCTCTTCATCCTGAAGCCCGGATCTGAAAACCCGGCCTATCCCGGCAAAATATTCTATTGCTGGCACTGCGCCTTGATCGAAGGAATCATGGCGTCTTTCCCCCAGCTCGGAAGCAATCTTGCGGTGCGGCGCATCGAGTGGCCGAAGCCGAGGACGGAGGTCATCCAGCTGGCCGGCGAGCAGAACCAGTCGGTCCCGCTGCTGGTCCTCAGTGAAGGCGCAAGCTCGCGGTATCAGACCGGCAGCTATGGCGGAAGGGTGCTGATTGCGGAAAAAGACGCGCTCCTCGCCGCTCTCACCGAAAGACACGGTTTCCCCGAAACCTACCCCTGAAACGTCGGAAATCCCGGAGACACGGCGCTTTGGCCGATCCGAGAAAGAAGGTTCACGCGGTCATCGTCGCGCCGAGCCGCCGCCAGGCCTTGATCCCCAGATGCCGGGCCAGCATCAGCGGCGGCATCCGCAGCCAGTGAGAGCGTATATAAAGCAGTTCACCCGCCAGATTCGCCGCTCGATGGGATTCGAATAGATAATTCGGCGTCAGCGCCCGCGGCACCAGACGATCCATCAGCATCAGCACTGACCCCGATGGCCCGAAGCGCTTCGCCGCCGTGAACGCCGATTCCGGCACCGGCGCATCCAGCAAGACCGAGGCGTAGCGAAGGCAGTAGAACAGCGGTCGTCCCAGTCCGAGATGTTCGGCGCGGTCGATCAGGCGATCCCAGAAGCCGGGCCGGCCGGCAAAGTGGGCAATCATATCCCGCTGATCGACCAGATCGCGCAGCCCGCCCCGGATCTCGCCGTCCTGAAACAGATGCACGACTGAATGCAGAAGCATGTCAGTGTCGCAGAGGACGAAGTAGCCCTCCAGTTCCTGCGCCTGTGAGTCCACCGGCTCCGCAAGCTCCAGCAGTTCGCGGCCCTCCGCCGTCACCCGGCCGGTCGGCGGCAGAATCGTATGATGCACATCGATCACCGTCCCGCGCTCTTCATGGAGCATCGGCGGCAGTTCATGCATCCATCTGCGGTAATAGAGATCGTCGTAATCGCCGCTCTCGCCCTGCTTTTCCTTGGCCAGAATCCAGCCCGCATTCAGCAGAGCCGACTCGACCCCGGCCAGTTCGTCCTTTGCGACCAGAATGTCGATGTCGGAACTCAGACGCCCCCGCGTGCAGGGAATCCCGGCGGCCAGATAAGCCGCACCCTTCAGCAGCACGATCTTGATGTCGCGGTCCCGGAGGACCCGCTTGATCCGATCCATTTCCCACGACAGCAGGGTCTGATTGCGAACGCCATTGCGCTCGGCCGACAACAGGCAGCCTTCCAGGCCCGGCTCCAATCCGGCGCGGCAACCGGCTGTTTTCAGATCAATAGCAACCCGGCAGAGCACACCGGCGGACTGGGCGAGATAAGCCGCATGCGACCAGCGTTCACCGGACCAGGCCGCTGCGGGCCGTGGGTCGAGGATCAGTGTCTTCAGATCCGCGGGCAGGCCTTTCACGCGGTCTTCTCCATCAGGTCATCAACCATCTGCATCGCCATATCAAGCGAGTCATACTGCAGTCGAAAGAACCTGCAATGCTCCACGAGATCGGCAATCGCATTGAAGGCATCCAGGCCCAGACGGTCACAGTTCACCGTCGCGCTGCGCAGCATGGCAAAGGCTTCGGCGCCGGCAAATTCAGCGACCTGCGGCGGGACGCCCGGGCCGTATTGAGGAAAGACGACCAGATCGAGTTTCGCCGGCCGGAGCCCGGAGATCAGACTCCCGGCTGGAGCCTTGAGATAACGGATGGTGCCCTTGGGTGTATTGAGGAACGGCCGGCTGAAAGCATCGGCGCCCAGGCGCTCCACCATAAGATCGACGGATTCGTTTTTCAACGATATCGGCCGCGGATAGGGATAGAGCATCAGGCTGTCGGTATCGAGCAGCGCGAATTCGTCGGAGAACAACCGCCAGCCGTTATAGGCCAGACCAGCGGTCAGCGTGCTCTTTCCCGCACCGGACTGCCCCGCCATCAGAACGGCCCGGCTGATCCCCGCTTCGCCCTGCCCTGCGGGTTCCGGATCACGGGCGACAACGCCGGAGTGGAAAATCAGGAACTGATCCGACTTGGTGCCGACCTGCCAGTTCAGGCCCATCTCAAGTGCCAGAATCGCGAGATCACCCGGCAGCGGGACAAACGGCGAATTGACGAAACCGCCGTCTGCCATCACCTTCGGCCGGTACCAGCGCCGCAAAAGCGATACCGGGTCGACCTTCAGATTGAACTGAACGAAGTCGTCGGGACCGGCCAGAGGATAGCCGTCATAGATATCCAGGAAGTCCTGCTGCAACAGAGGATAGCCGGTCCCGATCCGCGCCACAAAGGGGCCGACCCTGAACTTCAGCTCGCCGCAGCTCAACGCCCGTCTGGTCTGCGCAGAGTTCGACGGCGAAATTATTCGATCCGGTGTATTCACGGAGCCCATTTAACACCGTGAGGATTAAGAAATGGATGCCGGAAATATCAAGCCTGCAGCGTCGAAAGACTCGAGAACCTGCTGAACGGCATGTTCAAGAGCCTCTGGGGCCTGCCCGTCAATCAGACTGCCCAGTTCGCGCAGCAATGACGCTTCATCGTGAGGGGCCTCGCGGAGCAGATCAAGGATCTCACGAGACAGGGGATCAAGAACGTGAGTGTCGCCAGAACGCTCGTTGAACAGCAGGGAATAGGAATCAAAAGACCGCCATACGAAGCGGTGCGGTTCCGGAAGACGCCAGACCGTGGCGGCCCCGGTCAAAGAATAACAGCGGGATCAACCGAAAACCGGTCAAATCCCGCTCCCCAAAGCGCCAAGTTTCCAAATCCGCAGATCACACCAGAGCCAAGCCTATCAGAAAGTGGTGATCGAATTGAGGCAGGACATGCCGATGTTGTCATTATAAACCATAGCCCGCAGCTTATCGTGCCGCTCATCCGCACCAACTGCATGGCCGGGCCTCTGGTCGATTTCGATCGTTTTGTAACCGTAACCGCCGCCACCACCGTAGCCGCCGCCATAACCACCACCGTAACCGCCGCCATAGCCGCCGCCATAACCGCCACCGTAGCCGCCGCCATAGCCGCCACCGTAGCCGCCAGAAGTGTAATCCTGCTTCACAGGCTCATAATTAGTGTCGACTTCAACAATTCTACCTGGAATTGGCAGTTTTCCGTGCTGCAGCAAACAGCCCGCAGAGTTCGCCCAGGCTGAACTCGAACGGAAAGTCAGCATCAGCGGCGCCGTCGCGGCACCGAGCTTCAACAGACGACGTCGGGCCTGCCTCGCCTCGTCCATGCGCTCGTCACTCGCAGACCCGGCACTCTTGTTGCCGCGCAAAGTCGGATCCATAGATCTAAAACTCCTCAGTAGCGGCTCGAATGCGCGCCGTATCTAAATTTACCGGATGGCTAACTCGAAAGTTGGCGCAATCCCAAATAGCAAAATAACAATTTCGAATTCAACAATGCAAACCCTATGCCATCGAGATTACATGTTACTTTTCAGTTACTTAATGATTCTCTCCAGATGGCGCTGTAAAAAAATCCAACACTTTTTTGCCACAAGTATTGACGCCAAACTTGAGACTGTCACATAACAGCTTGAAAAATATATAAAACACACAGATTCCACAGCGTAAAGAATCCCGACAACCCGGAATAAATACGACAGGCCGGAATAACTACGACAGGAATGAATCATCTCCCTTCGCAGCCCGTGCCTTCACTCCCCGACCATCCCGCCGCTATCAGCCGCACAAAATCGCCAATCCGGGCTCAATGGCCGGTCACGCCGGAACACTCCGATAAATTGTATTTACTTACAGACCCAACCAGTCCGGCACAGTCTAACGACGACATTCTTTACAAACAGCGAAAGAAGCCTGCCGTCAGTCCTGATTCTTTGAGCCGGATGACCTGGATCAGCGGCCGCCAGCCACATGCTTTACCGAAGCGGCGGGCGCGGTTTCAGTCAGCTCTCGGACGGGAACGAATGCGTACATCTGTCCTTCGTGACTCTGTCCGTACGTTGGATCGATTGATTCGCTGCGGACGGTAACCCCGACCAACCCGTCGGCGGTCTCGCCATCACTGGAAAGCGGGAGCACCAGCCGTTCGCCCAGGTTCACACGGTCGGTACAGCGATAGATCGGCCCCTCGGCATGAAGCGCAAGCTTCTCCTGCATGACCCTGAGAAAAATCCTGTTCACGGTCTCGAAACGCTCGCTCAGGACGACATCCGACAACAAACACCCGGCGAGGCGGCATCCGAACGCCGCGTTGACTTCCTCGCCGGCAAGCCGATAGCGGAAAGTGTTCCTCTCCGCTTCGTAATCGCAAAGCCAGATATGGGGCAAAATCGGCCCCAAGCATAAAGCATCGATATCGCGGCGGCTGGGCATCATGCGCCCTCCCCGCACCTCCAAATAGTGATCAAGCAAAATACCAAGTCTTTGATCAGATATCCTACTGTGCACGACCACCACCCCAAGGCAAGTTTGAGACTGAATCTCGCACAGCCTCCGAAAAACCGTTCCTCAAAACGAAACTATCCGTTATCCCCAAAATGCTGAAGCAGGGAAAATCAGATTTTACTTCATCTTAAGAAGACTTCCACGTCCAGTTTAACAATGTGCCCTATTAATTCCACCTTAATAACACATTTTATTTGCCGAATTAAAGGTACCGGGGCCTGTGCACATGGTCTCCAGGCTTTCTGTCCGGCGCGCATGGCTGACGCGCAAATCCAGGAATTCCGCGCCGCCGGATTTTACTGTATTGCTGCTCCCCAGAATCAGGCCGCAATAATCCTGCCCAAGACAACGCAAAGCCGACATATGACGGATTCACCGCCAAGCAGGAAGCCTCTCTCCGGTTCGAGCAGAGGGATCGCCTGGATGCTGCTGACCATGCTGCTGTTTGTCAGCATGGACACGACCGCCAAGTATATGACCCAAAGCTATCCGACCCTGCAGATTGTCTGGGCACGTTATCTGTTCCACGCCCTTCTGCTTGCACTCTATCTGAACCGCAGAATTCCGGGATTGATGCGTACAAAGCGGCTGGGGTTACAGCTGTTTCGCTCGCTTTTGCTGTTGATCACCACGGTGTTGTTCTTTATCGGCCTCAGCCTGATTCCCCTGACAGAGGCCAGCGCCATCATGTTCGTCGCACCCATTCTGGTGACGGCCCTGTCCATACCGCTGCTCGGAGAAAAAGTCGGTGCGCGGCGGTGGGCGGGCATTGTGGTGGGTTTTGTCGGCGCCCTGATCATCATCCGCCCGGGCGGCGACGCCTTTCAGGTCGCCGCGCTGCTGCCTTTCGGCGCCGCCTGCTGTTATGCCGTCTATCAGATCATCACACGTTCGCTAAGCCAGAGCGATCAGCCTTTGACCACCCTCTCCTATACCGCGCTGGTCGGCGCCGTGATCATGTGCTTCATAGCTCCCTTCAACTGGCAGACGCCGGACTTAACCGGCTGGCTTCTCATGATACTTATCGGCTTTCTGGGGGGTGTCAGCCAGTTCACGCTGATCAAGGCCTTTCAGTCGGCCACGGCGGCAACGGTCACGCCCTTCAGCTATTCAAGCCTGATCTGGGCGACGCTGTACGGTTTCCTGGTATTCGGCGATCTGCCGGATCGCTGGACCGTCGCCGGCGCCGTGATTATCGCGGCCAGCGGGCTCTACATCTTCCACCGCGAGAACCTTCGCAAAGGCGACAACGACGACACCTGACGTTCACCTGGAAGGACACAGACCCGGTACGCCCGGCACATCCTGGTCCCTGAATCGCCCTTTTTGCCGGGAAAGTTTTTCCCCGACGGCCAGGCAACCGCATGCCCGCCAGCCTAGAATCCTCTAAAACCGCCGGTTTCCGCCGCATTTTCCGTGAATTCCAGATGGTCCGCGACTTGCATATCCATCACCAACAGAGAGATTCATTCTATAGAGGAAAAGTCATGTCTCTTGTCGAATCAGGCGATCTTGATCAACACCTGCACTCCGCCCGCTCCTGGATGAAGGAAAGCACCCCTCCCCGGCTCAAGAATCCGGGCCTGCTCAATAGGCCGAAGCTGCAAGACGGACCGACGCTGCATGGCGGCCCGGGTCCGCTTGGTATAGCGGGACAGCGTCCCAACACCGCCGTCGAGGCGCCGGCGGCCAAATTCACGAAACCGGCCAGACCGAAACCGGAAGCACTGGCAAACGAAGACGGGCAGAAACCCGCCAAACAGACCACGCGCTCAAAGGCCGGGCCCTTGTCCGGCAACGCTCAAGCCATCGCTGCCGGTCAGTACGACCGGATGATCGAGGACATGATCCGCAACGAGAGCCAGATCGAGATCACTCAACATGTGATCAGGATCGAGCGCTCGGAAGTTACGGCACTGGTCAAGCAGATCGCACGGACCAAAGGCCGCTATCTGGCGACCCTGCTTGAATCGGCAAAAGGAAAAAACGTTTCCAGCACCAGAATCGAGGACCTCAGGCAGCTCCGCGATACGCACTATGAACTGCAGCAGGGCCTCAACGATCTTCGGCGCCACATTCTGGACGGCACAGTGACCATCGAAGGCATCCGCAACTGATCCATTGCGGTTCTCTCCTGACCGGACTCCTACGCCGACTCATCCCGCCTGAAGATCTTCTTCACGCGGGATGAGTTTTTTTTAATCCGGAGCTGCAGGGAAGACCATACCTGCAGGCTGTTTCGAACGCGCCAGGCCTGCGTGCGATAGAGTGCAATCGCGCTTCAAGGATTCAGTGAAGAACGAACAGGCTCCGGCACGTCCCATGGCCCAAAAAAAGCGGAGCCCGAAAGGGCCCCGCTCTTCCCGCCTTAGCGAGATACTTTATTCGTCAAACCATTACCGGCTGACAGCACCGTTCGACCAGGTGTAGCGGAACGGCTGTGCCGGCTTGGCAACAACCACCGACGTCGTGGCGACAGGCTTCTTGGCCGCAACCTTACGAGTGACGGCTTTCCTAACCACAGCAGCCTTAGAGATCGGCTTCTTGGCTACAATTTTGCGAGCGACAGGCTTCTTGGCCGCGGTCTTCTTGGCAACCGGCTTCTTGGCTGCGGTGACCTTACGGGCTACAGGCTTCTTGGCCGCAGCCTTCTTGGCAACCGGCTTCTTGGCCGCGGTGACCTTACGAGCTACAGGCTTCTTGGCCGCAGCCTTCTTGGCAACCGGCTTCTTGGCCGCGGTGACCTTACGGGCCACAGGCTTCTTCGCTGCAGCCTTCTTGGCAACCGGCTTCTTCGCTGCGGTGACCTTACGGGCTACAGGCTTCTTAGCTGCAGTCTTCTTGGCAACCGGCTTCTTCGCTGCGGTGGCCTTACGAGCCACAGGCTTCTTGGCCGCAGTCTTCTTGGCAACGGGCTTCTTCGCTGCGGTGACCTTACGAGCCACAGGCTTCTTCGCTGCAGTCTTCTTGGCTACAGGCTTCTTCGCTGCGGTGACCTTACGAGCTACAGGCTTCTTCGCCGCAGTCTTCTTGGCAACCGGCTTCTTGGCTGCGGTGACCTTACGAGCTACAGGCTTCTTCGCTGCAGTCTTCTTGGCAACCGGCTTCTTCGCTGCGGTGGCCTTACGGGCTACAGGCTTCTTCGCTGCAGTCTTCTTGGCAACCGGCTTCTTCGCTGCAGTGGCCTTACGAGCTACAGGCTTCTTGGCCGCAGTCGTCTTGGCAACTGGCTTCTTCGCTGCGGCGACCTTACGAGCTACAGGCTTCTTGGCCGCAGTCGTCTTGCGAACCACAGGCTTCTTGGCCGCAGTGGCCTTACGAGCCACAGGCTTCTTCGCTGCAGTTCGGGTCGAAGCAGTTTTGGTTTTTGGTTTGGCAGTAGCCCGAGGCGCCGCCGTCCGTTTTGTCGCAACCATTCTAAATCCTCAAATCTATGAAGTAAGATACGGCGATTTACGCCTTGGAGAGGTATCAATTAAACCCACTTGGTAAATATTTCATTACCTTGATCCATCCTTCATTCAGCGATAATTTTTTCTCTTCATAGCCACTACTACATCGTTCACCGATATTCAGACGAGACCATCCTGCTGCTGCCTTCACCCGTATCCAATACTGTGACTTGGCCAGAATTCTTCCGATCCGTCCCGGCAACCGGCACACAAGGGACGAGATCAACCGGAAGGGCCAGCGCCTTGAATTCTCTGAACATCCCCGGCTGCACCGTCCTGGACAGGCAGAGCCGAAGCGAGGAAAAATTACTCAACCATTTGTTTTTACTATATTTTTCTCATTTCAGTAATCAGACCGCCTTAAAGGGGAATCTCAAGCACTGCATGGCAGCCCTTTTACTCCACGGCATGTCTGACACCGACATCCGCTCAGCGCCGGCCATCTCCAGCCCACGGTTCCGCAGGATTGAGAACTTCGGCTTTCCGGCACTGCCAACGGGGTTGCCGGTTCGGGTCAAGGACGCTGCGAAAGTGGCCGCGCAACCCGGACAGAAAAAAATAACGGCATGCCCCCCGAAAGAATTTACAGTGCAGTCTGCGAAAAGATTTCTCGAAAGACTCACTAATCCTCCGCAAAGTTTGTCCTGGTGTGGATAAAATTGTTGAGAATTTTACACCGATTCAGCAAAGCCGACGACGCTAGGAACAATCTCCGGTTTTGAAATCCGGGAGAGCCTTTATTCTACCTGACTGTTTTCATTAATAAACTCACGAATTTTCCAAAAGACCAGACCGGCTTCTCCGGCAAACTGGCAAATGCAAATCTCCTCACTACCATCGGTCCCTGCTCTGTGCATAATTTACATGCGCCCGATATCGGACTTTGGTCCGGGCGGCCGTTTCAACCGGGATTCTTCCACCGGTTCGCCCCGCCTCTTGAAAAATCCGTTTTTCCGCCTACCTCCTTATCAACACACCCCGTGTTTTGAGTCGCGAAATTCTACCCTGTCACCCCGACTCTAGACTCTGCCCCGGCACATTCGCCGGGGTTTATTTTTTCCCCATCCTTATCCCGCCTGTGCCGATTGAGCCACGCGTGCCGCTTCAGGCCATGGACCTGAAAAAATCCCGTTCAGACCACAAAAAAGGGCACCCGGAATATCAAAGGCGCCCTCATTCGTTTTTTCGCCGGTTTTCAGCAACCGCCGGTCGGGCGGCGCCACACAGAAGTCGGCTCGTCCGCTCACGCCCGCGGCAATGACCTATTCCGCAGCTTGCGCCTGATGATCGATCACCTCACCACGCGCCGGATAGCCTTTAGCGATCACAAAATCGAGGGCCTTTACGATATCGCCAAAGGCCGGTCGGGCAAAGGGCATGGTCTGGACGCTGCCGAAATAAAGCGTCCCATCGGGACGAACGAGAAACAGGCCCGGCTCGCTGAACATGGCGGGCTCCTCGATACCGATCGACGTGGTTCCGTTTCCGCTGGAGATATAAAGCCCCCATTCGCGCGCCTTATCCAGACTGAGCCCGTAACCGACCGTCAACTTGTCGAGTCCCCACTTGTCCCGGGCTTCGGCTGCCCGCTCCGCGTCGTCGCTCGATGCGACCAGAACCGAAACGCCACGTTCGGCAAACTCTGCGGCTTTCCGATTGAGGTCGCCGAGATACATGGAACAGATCGGACAGTGAAGACCACGGTAGATCACCACCAGAGTGAAATGCTCGGGATTCTGAACGGACAGCGACCAGATGTCGCCTCCGACCGTCGGTAGTTCGAGAGATGGAACGGCTTGGCGGGGCATCAGGGGGATAATCGCGCTCATGACAGACTTTCTCCAGATAAAGGCTAAGGAATATCTGGAACGATCGTTCAATTATGTCAAGCGACGAATCCGTGATCACAGATTTCAGGCGGACGCTGAACGGGGCGAAATCACGGGCTGAATTATCGGCATTTTCCCTCTCGGCGTTAACGCCTTTCTAAGCCTCTCGGGCTTATGGTTAACAAAGTCAGCCCGCCCGGAGAACGAACGGCAAGCCTGCGTCGTATCAGCGCAGTCACTGCCGGATCGACAGGCGGAGAAAGACACCCCGTAGATGTGACCAGCACGCGTGAAGGAACCCTCCCCGATGGCCAATAAGACATTTGTATACCGCCTGACATTCGATCCGGCACAGGGATCCGAGACCGGAGAAATGCTTGCCGCGAACGAGGCCGATGCGCGGCGTCAGCTGCGGGTAAAATATGTCTGCACACACTTGCCCGGGGATACCCTGCTGATCGAGAAACCGGTCGAGGATGTCACTGGGCACGCCCACGAAAGCGGCTCGGTCAAGTCTGCCAAAGCCCGGCAACTCCTGCATATTATGGCGGATCACCATCTCTGGCTGAAAAATGGCAAGGGTGGAAAGCGGGCCAATCTCACCCGCCTTAATCTCGCCGGTCTCAAGATGCCGAATGCGGCGCTTCCACATGCAGACATCGCCGAGGCCGATCTTTCCTTTGCCGACCTGGCGAAGGCCAATCTTCAGAATGTGAATCTGGTGCGCGCCAATCTTCAGGGCGCCAATCTTCAGGGTGCCGACCTCACCGGAGCCGATTTGAGCGATGCCGACCTGCGCGACGCCGTGCTGACGGGGGCCAAGTTAAAGGGCGCCGACTTCTGGCGAGCCAATCTTATCGGATGCAAAATCTCTCCAAAAGCCCTACATATGGCTTTATCCTGCAAGACAACCTAGTTCCTTTCGAAAGTCAGACGCCCCGATGGCATATACGGTTTCCGAAGAAAAGCGTCCGGTTCTTCGCTCCCTTCTGCGGGGTCTCCAGCGCCGTTGTCCCGCCTGTGGAATCGGAAAGTCCTTCAAAGGCTATGTGACGCTCGCGGACAGCTGTTCGAACTGTGAAGAGCCCCTGGGTCATATTCAGGCCGACGATATTCCGCCTTACTTCACGATCCTGATCGTCGGGCACATCGTCGTGCCGTCGGTGCTTCTTCTGGAGCAGACGGCCCCACCGCCCTTTTGGGTCCACATGGCGATCTGGCCCGCTTTGACCCTGCTCCTGACGCTGGCGTTTCTGCCGCGCATCAAGGGAGCCATCGTCAACCTTCTCTGGGCCCTGCGGATTCGCGGCGACGAAAGCTGACGGGTCGCTTTTTCCTCCACCGGCACCCTCGATAGATCAATTATCTCCAGAAATGCCCGATGGACGGTCGGCGGCGGATGCT
>Ga0214472_10000574_pt1 | contig 44724 bp, 47 predicted proteins | sample RVTome_6_FD_207662 | JGI IMG/M metagenome (GOLD analysis project Ga0214472, IMG submission 207662) | Soil microbial communities from uranium-contaminated site in the Upper Colorado River Basin, Wyoming, United States - RVT140D175 | ecosystem: Environmental > Terrestrial > Soil > Contaminated >...
CGCTGCGCGCGGGCATCTCGACCGTGATGCTGCCCAAGAGGAACGAGAAGGACCTCGAGGACGTGCCGCCGGAGGCCAAGGAAAAGCTGCAGTTCGTCTTCCTCGACAAGGTGGAAGACGCGGTACGTGCCGCGCTGCAATGAAAAAGCCCGCCGGGCGGCGGGCTTTTCCCTGCTACTTCTTCTTTGACTTGCGCTTCGCGCTAGATCGGGCCGGCTTACGGCCCGGTTTGGCGCTTAAGCGGTCTTTTTTGCTTTGGCGAGGCCTTTCACGGTCTCGGTCGCTGCGGCGACGTTGGCTTCCGCGATCTCGGTCGCTTGCTTGGCCACCTTCGTCATGTTGTCGTAGGCGGAGTTGGCGGCGGCGATCATCGACTTGACTGCGGCAACCGCGACGTCGGAGCCGGCAGGCGCGTTCTTCACCGCCTTGTCGAGCATGGCGCTGAAGTTCTCGTTCCACTCGGCGACGCGCTTCTCGGCCATCTTCGACAGCTCGGCGTTGGTTTCGGTGGCGACTTCGTACACGCTCTTCGAGTAGGCGATGGCCTTCTCGATCGCGGGGGTCGCCAGCGTGTTCTGCAGGCTCACGAACTCCTGCACGTCCTTGGCGCCAAACAGCGCGCGCGTGTTGCTGAGGCTGTCTTCGAACACGGACTTCACGGCGTTGGCGTTCAGGGTCGCGAGCTTCTCGATCGCGGCGAACTGCGTCGCGGCGAGGGACAGCATCGTTTCCACATTGGCCTTTCCGGCCGCCTGGATCTGCTCGGGGGTAACGTACATGGTGACACTCCTATAAAAAGTCGGTTAGGGCTTGGGTCGGCGCGCTTTGTTGCAGCGCAACAATGGCCAGTATAAGGATTGGCCATTGAAAGTCAAATGTTTATTGCGGCGCAACATAAGCCATTGAAGCGCCGCGAAAATCCTCGCCTTGCTATGCCCGACACGTTTCAAACGCTTCGCGCGAACCGGGCGAAACGGCAAGACGCAACCCACTGGCAGCAGTGACAATCCGCCAATGCGCACGGCCCCGGATCCCGTCCAGCGCCACGCCTGGATCTTCCCCGGCCTCTTCGTGGTGCTCTGGAGCACGGGATTCATTGGAGCGAAGTTAGGACTTCCTTACGCGGAGCCCGCGACATTCCTCCTGATCCGCTTCGCGCTCGTGCAGGTAGTGCTGTTGCCGGCTTGCTTGCTAATGCGGGCCCCGTGGCCGGAAACCGGCGCGCAATTCCTGCACATGGCGTTCGCGGGAGCCCTCATCCAGGGGGGCTATCTCGGCGGCGTATTCCTGTCGCTGCACAAGGGCATGCCCGCGGGTGCGTCGGCCCTCATCACCGCGCTGCAGCCGATCCTCGCCGCCGTGCTCTCGGGCTGGCTCCTCGGCGAGCGCGCGAACGCGCGCCAGTGGCTCGGGCTTGCGCTCGGCATCGCCGGCGTGGCGCTCGTGGTGCGGGAGAAATGGGCGCTCGAGGGCGTTGGCCTGGCGGCGACCGCACTCTCGGTCCTGGCGCTCGTCAGCATAAGCCTGGGAGCCGTGTGGCAAAAGCGCCATTGCGCCCGGGTCGACCTGCGCACCGGCGCGGCGATCCAGTTCGGCGCCGCCGTCTTGGTGCTCGCGCCCTACGCGCTGCTCTTCGAAACGCGCGACGTGACCTGGAGCGCGGAGCTCGTCGTCGCGCTTGTGTGGCTCGTTTTTGCGCTCTCGCTCGGCGCGGTATTCCTGCTTTTCTGGCTCATCCGCCACGGCGCGGCCACCAAGGTGGCGAGCCTCATGTACCTGGTGCCGCCGTGCACCGCGCTCGTCGCCTGGCCTCTGTTCGGCGAGACCTATACTGCGTTTGCCGCCGCCGGCATGGCGCTCGCCATGCTCGCCGTGTGGCTCGTGAGCAAGGCATGAGCATCGATTACCGCCCCGACGATCCTGCATTCCTCGCCGACCCGTTTCCGCTCTTCCGGCGCATGCAGGACGAGGACCCCTGCCACTGGAGCCCGCGGCTGAAGGCATGGGTGCTGACCCGCTATGAGGACGTGCGCCGCGTGTGCCTGGACCGGGAGATGTCCTCTGACCGGCTTAGGCCGTTCTTCGCCGCGCTGCCGCCGCCGGAGGCGCAAAGGATCGCCGACATCGTGCGCTACCTGTCCCTGTGGATGGTGTTCCGCGATCCCCCCGAGCACACGCGCCTGCGCCGCCTCACGGGCAAGGTTTTCCACGTCAAATCCATGCATGCGATGCGTCCGCGGATCGAGGCGCTGATGCGCTGGCTGTTCGAGAGGATCGGCGGGCGGCGCGAGTTCGATTTCATCGGCGAATTCGCGGGGCCGCTGCCGGCGCTCGTCATCATGGACATGCTCGGCGTTCCGACCGATGAGCTGGCGAGAGTCAAGCGGCTATCGGACGACATGGCGCTGTTTATCGGCAGCTCGCGCATGTCCGCCGACAAGTACGCTATCGCCGAGGCCGCGACGCGCGAGATGGCCGAGTATTTCGGCGGCATGATTTCGGCGCGACGCGCGCGGCCGAGCACGGACCTGCTCTCGGGGCTGGTGCACCTGGAGGAAGACGGGGACCGGTTGAGCGACGACGAACTCGTGGCGAGCTGCATCCTGCTGTTGTTTGCCGGGCACGAGACGACCACCAACCACATCGCCAACGGGCTCCTCGGCCTGATGCGCTTCCGCGAGCAGATGAATAGGCTGCGCGCCGACCCTTCGCTGGCCGCGGCGGCAGTCGAGGAGCTCCTGCGCTACGACGGGCCGAACGGAGCCCAGGTGCGGATCGTGCGCGAGGCGCAGGAACTGCACGGCAAGACGTTCAAGCGCGGCGAGCGCGTCTTTATCCTGCTCAATGCCGCGAACCGAGATCCGCGCGCCTACGCGGATCCCGACCGCGTCGATTTGGGACGCGACGGGCCCCCGCACCTCGCGTTCGGCTTCGGCATGCACATCTGCCTCGGCTTTCCGCTCGCGCGCCTGGAGGGCCAGATGGCGCTGCCCGCGGTGCTCGCGCGCTGGCCTGGGCTCGAATTGGTAGACGTGCGCCTGGAGTGGCTCAACTCGATGGTATTCCGCGGCATGAAGTCGATGCCGGTGCGCGTGCGGGGCTGATGTCCGAGCACCTGCCGCGGCAGCTGTGGTGGGTGCTCCTGGGAATCACGCTGGTCTGGGGCTTCAACTGGACGGCGATGAAGGTGGCGATCGCGGAGGTCGCGCCCTTCACCTTCCGCACTTTCTGTCTCGCCGCCGGTGCGGGCGTGCTGTTCGCCGTCCTCCGGGCGACGGGCCAGCCCCTGGCCATTCCGCGCAGCCAGTGGCGGCGCCTCGCGCTGATCGCGTTCTTCACCATCACGTGCTGGAACGTGCTCGTGGTGTTCGGGCTGCGCCTCATTCCCTCGGGCCGCGCCGCCATCCTTGCCTACACCATGCCGGCCTGGGCCATCCCGCTTTCCGTGTGGTTCCTGAATGAGCGCATGAATGCGAGAAAGCTCACCGGGCTCGCGCTCGGCATGGGCGGGATGGCGCTGCTGCTGGTGCAGGAGTTCACTACTCTCGCCGGGGCGCCACGGGGCGCCCTGCTGGTGCTCGGCGCGGCCTGCACCTGGGCGATCGGCACGCTGCTGCAGAAGAAATTCCCGGTGCAGGCGCCCGTGGCGCCGCTTACCGCGTGGATGATGCTGGTGGGCGGCGTGCCCATCTACGTCGGCGCGCTCCTGTTCGACGATTTCGGCAAGCTGCAAGAGGTGAGCCTGTGGCCGGCGCTGGCGGTCGCCTACAACGTGCTCTTCTCGTTCGCCTGGGCGTATTGGGCCTGGATCAAGCTCGCCACCTCGGTGTCGGTGACCACATTTTCGCTCAGCATGCTGATGACGCCGGTGGTTGGCGTCTTTTCGGGCATGCTGTTTCTCGGCGAGCGTCCGGGGTGGCTCGAATTCGGCGCGCTCGCCCTAGTGCTCGCGTCGCTCGCCTCGGTCGTCATCCCGGCGCGCAGATAGCGCGCACGCGCGGCACGCGGGCAATGTCCCAGCCGTCCTCGTCCTGCCCGAGGAATCGGCGCGCCCGCGCCAGCTCCGCCTTCGGGTCCGAGAGGTCGAGCGGCCGCGCACCGGTCTGCTTGGAGAGCTTTTCTCCCGACGCGTTCAGCGCGACCGGCACGTGGGCGTAGCGCGGCGTGCGTGCGCCGAGCAGGCGCTGCAGGTGGATCTGGCGCGCCGTGGAATCGAGCAGGTCCGCGCCGCGCACCACGTGGGTCACGCCCTGGTCCAGGTCGTCCACCACGATGGCAAGCTGGTAGGCGATGATGCCGTCGGCGCGCCGCAGCACGAAGTCGCCCACTTCCTTTTCTACGCGCTGTTCGATCCACCCCTGGATGGCGTCGGCAAAGCCGATGGGCGCGCCGTGCGTGCGCAGGCGAACTGCGCGCGCGGCCTTTCCGGGCGCGAGGCCGTGGCGGCAGGTACCGGGGTAGATGCGCGCTCCGTCGATGGCGAGAGCGGAATCCTCGAGCTCCTTTCTGGTGCAGCTGCAGGGATAGGCAAGGCCGCGCCGCACCAGCTCGTCCAGAACGGCGCGATAGCGCTCGAGGCGGCTGCTTTGCACGAGCACCGGCCCGTCCCAGTCGAAGCCGAGCCGCTCGAGTGCGCGCAGGATGCCATCCGCGGCGCCGGGTTGCGCGCGCGGCTGGTCCAGGTCGTCCAGACGCAGCTGCCACTTGCCTTTCGCCGAGCGCGCCGCCCGGTAGCTCGCTAACGCGGCGACGAGCGAGCCAAAGTGCAACGGCCCAGTGGGCGAAGGGGCAAAGCGGCCGACGTATTCCGCCATGCAGCCTAGAGTACACTGCGCGTTTTTTGACGGGGACCCGCATGACGACGGTCGAATTGACCAAGGACAATTTCGAGAAGGTGATCACGGAAAGTCCGATGGTGATCGTGGATTTCTGGGCGCCCTGGTGCGGCCCCTGCCGCGGTTTCGCGCCGATCTACGAGCAGGCAGCCGAGAGCCATGCCGACGTGGTGTTCGGCAAGATCAACACCGACCAGGAGCAGGAACTGGCCGGCGCGTTCAACATCCGCTCCATTCCGACGCTCATGGTGTTTCGCGAAAAGGTGGTGCTGTTCCAGCAGGCCGGAGCGCTGCCGGCGTCCGCGCTCGAGCAAGTGATCACGCAGGCCAAGGCGCTCGACATGGCCAAGGTGCACCAGGAGATCGCCGAGCGCGACGCGCAGGGCGGGCAGAAGCAGGCGTAGCGCCTCGCCGCGGGCGACGCGCTGAAGCTCGCAGACCTGCCGGAAATCTTGCCGGAAAAAAGGAGAGGGCGCCGAAGTCCTGCTGTTCGACCTCAAGTAGGATAGAGGCCTATGGCGGCGACGCGCCAGGAGAAGGACTCCTTCGGCACCATCGAGGTGCCCGCGGATCGGCTCTGGGGCGCGCAGACCGAGAGGAGCCGCCGCTACTTCCGCATCTCGGGCGAGCGCATGCCGCCCGCCGTGATTCGTGCGCTTGCGCAGGTGAAGCGCTCGGCGGCCCGCGTCAACCGCGCGCTCGGCCTGCTCGAGCCGAAGATCGCCGACGCCGTGGAGCGCGCCGCCGACGAGGTGCTGGCCGGCCGCCATGACGAGGAGTTCCCGCTGGTCGTCTGGCAGACGGGGTCGGGCACGCAGAGCAACATGAACGTGAACGAAGTGCTCGCCAACCGCGCCTCGGAGCTGTTGGGCGGCGAACGCGGCCCGCGGCGCCTGGTGCACCCCAACGACCACGTCAACCTCGGCCAGTCCTCGAACGACGCGTTTCCGACGGCGATGCACATCGCCGCGGCGCGCGCCGTGGAGCATGATCTGCTGCCGCGGCTCGAGCGGCTGGAGGCGACGCTTGCGGCCAAGGCGGAGGCCTTTGCCGGTATCGTCAAGATCGGCCGCACGCACCTGCAGGACGCGACGCCGCTCACGCTGGGGCAGGAGTTCTCGGGCTACGTCGAGCAGCTGGCGCAGGCCGAGGCCGCCATCGAGCTGGCGCTGCCCGGGCTGTGCGAGCTGGCGATCGGCGGTACCGCCGTGGGCACGGGCCTGAACACCCATCCGGAGTTCGGTGCGCGCATGGCGAAGGACTTGTCGCAAGCGAGTGGGCTCACTTTCGAAACGGCGCCGAACAAGTTCGCCGCGCTCGCGGGCCACGAGCCGCTCGTCTTCGCGCACGGCGCGCTGAAAACGCTCGCCGCCGCGCTCCACAAGATCGCCAACGACGTGCGCTGGCTCGCCTCGGGCCCGCGCTCCGGGCTGGGCGAGCTGTCCCTTCCGGAAAACGAGCCGGGCAGCTCGATCATGCCCGGCAAGGTGAATCCAACGCAGGCCGAGGCGCTGACGATGGTGTGCGTGCAGGTGCTCGCCAACGACGTAGCGCTGGGCATCGGCGGCGCTTCCGGGCAGTTCGAGCTCAATGTCTACAAGCCCATGCTGATCCACAACTTCCTGCAAAGCGTGCGGCTGCTCGCCGACGGCTGCGCTTCCTTCGAGGAGCACTGCGCGCGCGGCATCCAGGCCAACGAGGCGCGCATCCGCGAGCTGGTGGAGCGCTCGCTGATGCTGGTGACCGCGCTCGCGCCGCACATCGGCTACGAGCGCGCCGCGGAGATCGCCAAGAAGGCGCACCAGGAGGGCAGCACGCTCCGGGATGCGGCGCTGGCGCTGGGCTACGTCAGCGCCGAGGAGTTCGAGCGCTGGGTGCGGCCCGAGGCCATGACGCGTCCTGACGCGGGATGAAGCGGCGCGCGATCCTCGCCGCCGGCCTGGCCTTCGCCCTGCCGCTGCCGGCGGCGAGCGCGGCCAGATACGCGCACGGGTTGCTGTGGCGCGTGGACAGATCGGGCGTCGAGCCGAGCCATGTCTTCGGCACGTTGCATGCGGACGACCCGAGGCTCCAGCCGCTGCCGTCCCCAGTGCAGGACGCCTTCACGCAATCGCGTTCTCTGATGCTCGAGTACGTCGCCGACCAGTACGGCCGGGAGCGCTTTCTCGAGGCGGCGCTGTATCTCGACGGGCGTACGCTCGAGCAGGATATCGGGGGCGAGCATTTCGAGCGCGCCGTGGAGGCGATGCGCCCCATCGGCCTGCCACGCGAGTTCGTGGGCAAGTTGAAGCCCTGGGGCGTGCTGCTCAATCTGCGCATCTCGCGCCAGCCCGCGGGCGCGGCGCCGCCCGACGCGCAGCTCTTCGCGCTGGCGCGCGGGCGGCGCCTGCCGGTGTCGCAGATCGAGAGCGTCGAGGAACAGGTGTTCACGTTCGACGAGATGTCGATGGCCTCGCAGGTGGCGCTGCTCAGGCACTACCTCGAGCACCGCGAGGCGCTCGACCAGCTCGCCGAGCGCACCCTGCACGCGTATCTGGCGCGCGATTTGCGGGCCATCTGGGACGCGCAGCAGGATTACGCGCGCCGCCACCCCGAAATCGCTCCGCACCACGCCGAGCTCATGAAGCGCGTGGTGCTCGACCGCAGCGTGGTGATGGCCTTCCGCATGCAGCGCGAGCTGCGCCGCGGGCGCGCCTTCGTCGCCGTGGGAGCGCTGCACCTGTACGGTGAGCGGGGCGTGCTCGCGCTGCTCGAGGAAGACGGCTATCGCGCCGAGCGCCTGTATTAAACTGCGCGCCTCATGTCGGTCGTCGTCCTCATTTCCGGCCGCGGCAGCAATCTGCAGGCCATTCTCGACGCGGGCGTTCCCGTGTCCGCGGTCATCAGCAACCAGTCCGGTGCCGGCGGCCTGGCCGTCGCCGCGCGCCGCGGCGTGCGCACGGCCGTGGTCGAGCACCGGCGCTTCCCCACGCGCGAAGCGTTCGATGCGGCGCTCGCGGGCGAGATCGACCGCTATGCGCCGCGCCTGGTGGCGCTTGCCGGCTTCATGCGCGTGCTGACCCCGGGTTTCGTCGCGCGCTACGCCGGGCGGCTCGTGAACATCCACCCGTCGCTGCTGCCGGAGTTCCCGGGGCTCGATACGCACGCGCGCGCGCTCGCCGCCGGGGCGAAGCGCCACGGCTGCACCGTGCACTTCGTGACCGAGGATCTCGACCATGGGCCGATCATCGCCCAGGCCTCGGTGCCCGTGCTGCCGGGTGACACCGCGGCAACGCTCGCGGCGCGCGTGCTTGCCCAGGAGCACCAGATCTACCCGCGCGCGCTGCACTGGTTTCTCGACGGCCTGCTGGTCATCGAGGACGGAAAGGTGCGCGTTAAAGGAGACCATGCGCAACTGGTTGTCAGCGATCGCGCTTAGCTTCACGGCTGCCGCACAGGCGTCGCCGCCGGCGCGCATCGAAATCATCTACGATGTGCTGCACAACGGCGGCCCGCTCGCCACGGTGAGGCACGTGCTGGAGCACGACGGGCGCAGCTACCGACTCATCGAGACCTGGGAGGGGAGCGGGCTGTTGGCCCTGCTCGGCGAGGTGCAGCGCACGAGCCGCGGCAAGATCACGGCCGACGGCCTGCGCCCGCTCGAATACGAGGACCAGCGCCCGCGCCGAGACACTGCCCGTGCAAGGTTCGCATGGGAGGAAGGCACGCTTACGCAGCAGTTCCACGACGGACCGCGGGCGCAGCCGCTGCCGCCGCATGCGCAGGACCGCCTGAGCTTCCTCTTCGCGCCCGCGTTCCATGCGCCGGGCACGGCACCGCTCGAATATCACGTCGCCGACGGCAAAGGCGTGTCGCATTACGTTTTCGAGATTGCCGGCCGCGAGCGTTTGACAGTGCCCGCGGGCGAGTTCGACGCGCTGCGCCTGGTGAAGCGCGACGACGACGGCCGCTCCACGCAGATCTGGCTGGACGCGGCGCGCTCTTACCTGCCGCTGCGGGTGCTCGTGGTACACAAGGACGGCACGCGCGTCGATCAGGTTGCCGCGCGCATCGCCCCGCCCCGATGATCTACCGCGCCCAGCTCGCCCGGGCCGAGGCGCTGCTCGCCGAACTCCTCGATAGTGCGGGTCCCGCGGATGCCGCGGTGTCGCGCTATTTTCGCGCGCATCGCAATCTCGGCCAGCAGGATCGCGCTTTCGTCGCCGAAACGGTGTATGCGGTGCTGCGCAGGCGCCGCTCGCTTGAAGCCGCCGCGCAGTCGGCGGCGCCGCGCAACCTGGCGATCGCCGCGCTGCTGCGCGTGCGCGGCCTGTCCGGGCGCGCTCTGGAGGACGTGGTGCGCGAGGAAGATCAGGCCCTGGTCGCGCGCGTGCGTGCCGCGAAGAGCGAGTCTTTTCCCGCCGCGGTGCGTGCGGACCTGCCCGACTGGCTGTGGGAGCGGCTCGCGGTCCTGCATGGCGAAGACGAGGCAATGCGCATCGCGCAGGGCTTGCTCAATCCGGCGCCGCTCGATCTGCGCGTAAACCTGGCAAAGCTGGGACGGGACGAGGCGCTCGCGCAGCTGCGCTCGAGCGGTATCGAGGGCAAGCCGACCCCCTATTCCCCGGCGGGCATCCGCCTCGCGGGCAAGCCGGCGATCAACCGCCACCCGCTGTTTCAGCAGGGCGCGATCGAGGTGCAGGATGAAGGCAGCCAGGTGCTCGCGTACCTGCTTGCGCCGCGGCGTGGCGAGATGATCGCCGACTACTGCGCCGGGGCGGGCGGCAAGACGCTGGCGTTCGCCATGCTGATGCGCGGCACCGGACGCATCTACGCCATGGACGTCTCGGCGCGCCGCCTCGCCGCGCTCGCGCCGCGCGCGGCGCGGGCCGGCGTGACGAACGTGCACCCGCTCGTGCTTGCGGGTGACGGCGACGCGCGCGCCAAGCGCCTCGCCGGCAAGCTCGATCGCGTACTCGTGGACGCCCCCTGCAGCGGCTTTGGCACGCTGCGGCGCAATCCCGATCTGAAGTGGCGCCACGGCGCACAGGCGATCGCCGAGCTGGCCGCGAAGCAGGCCGGGATCCTCGAGGCGGCGGCGCGCCTCCTGAAACCGGGCGGCCGCCTGGTGTACGCGACCTGCAGCATCCTGCCGGAAGAGAACGAAGCGATCGCCGATGGATTCGCCGCGGCGCATGCGGAATTTGCCGCCTTGTCCTGCAAAGAGCTGCTCGCCGCGCAGCGCATGGTGCTCGATTGCGGCGAGCGGCTGCGCCTGTGGCCGCACCGGCACGGCTGCGACGCCTTTTTCGCCGCCGCCTTCGAGCGCCGCTAGTCGGATTTTCCCCTTCCGCGACGGGAGCTTAGGAGCGCTCGTGAATTATGTGTGCGGAATCGGGGAATCCCCGGTTGCGCGGGTGGTCCAATCGCGTAGAATCGCCCGGCTATCATTGCATAACTACTAGAAAGAACTGATGATTTTCTCAGGTTTGCTCGATCTGCCCTGGTGGGGCCCGGTGCTCGTTGCGCTGGGGCTGACGCACGTCACCATCGCCTCGGTGACCATCTTCCTTCACCGCCATCAGGCGCACCGCGCTTTGGACTTGCACCCTGTCGTGTCGCACTTCTTCCGCTTCTGGCTCTGGCTCACCACGGGCATGGTGACCAAGGAGTGGGCCGCGATTCACCGCAAGCACCACGCCAAGTGCGAAACGGCGGAAGACCCGCACAGCCCGCAGGTGCTTGGAATCAAGCGCGTGCTGTGGGGCGGCGTCTTCCTCTACGTGAAGGAGTCCTACAACCGCGAGACCATGGAGCGCTACGGCCACGGCACGCCGGACGACTGGATCGAGCACAATCTGTATTCGCGCTTCGCCATCCTCGGCTTGACGCTGATGGGCCTGGTCAACGTCATCGTCTTCGGCGTGGTGCCCGGACTGCTGATCCTCGCCACGCAGATCGTGTGGATCCCGTTCTGGGCCGCGGGCGTGATCAACGGCATCGGCCACTACTGGGGCTACCGCAGCTTCGGCGTCGCCGACGCCAGCAAGAACATCGTGCCCATCGGCATCCTGATCGGCGGCGAGGAGCTGCACAACAACCACCATGCCTACGCCACGTCGGCCAAGCTCTCGGCCAAGTGGTACGAGTTCGACATCGGCTGGACGTACATCCGCATTCTCGAGGCGTTCGGCCTGGCGACGGTGAAGAAAGTGCTGCCGACGCCGCGCTTCGAGCCGGCGAAGACCATGTGCGACTACGACACCCTGCATGCCGTGATCGCCAATCGCTACGACGTGCTGGCGCGCTACGCCAAGGCCGTGAAGCGCACCTGGAGCGACGAGGTGGAGCGGCTGCAGCGCTGGTCGCCGCGCGACGCCGAGCTGCTCAAGTCCTTGAAACGCGCGCTGGTGCGCATCGGCTACGGCGCCGAGGCCGACCGGGCGCGCGTGACCGAAGCGCTCAAGCCCTCCAAGCCGCTGCAGGTGGCGGTGAGCATGCGCGAGGAACTGATCGCCCTGTGGGAGCGCTCCAACGCCTCCAAGGAGCAGTTGCTGCGCCACCTGCAGGACTGGTGCCACCGTGCCGAGGCGAGCGGCATCGTGCCGCTCGTGGACTTCTCGCGGCGCCTGCGCAGCTACGCCTAGCCGGCAGCCGCAATGAAAAAGGCCCGCGCGAGCGGGCCTTTCCTTTTATGCGGGGGGAAACGCGCTCTACTTCAGCTTGGTTTCCTTGTAGAGCACGTGCTTGCGCGCCTTGGGATCGTACTTCTTCATCTCCATCTTGTCGGGCGTGGTGCGCTTGTTCTTGGTGGTGGTGTAGAAGTGGCCGGTGCCGGCCGTCGATTCGAGCTTGATCTTGTCGCGCATCAGCGGGCTTCCTTTTGCTTGGCGAGCGCCTTGGCCTTGGCGCGAATTTCGGCCAGCACCGCCTCGACGCCCAGCTTGTCGATCTTGCGCAGACCGGCCGTGGACACGCGCAGCCGCACCCAGCGGTTCTGGCTTTCCACCCAGAAGCGGCGGTGGTGCAGGTTGGGCTGGAACACGCGCTTGGTCTTGTTGTTGGCGTGCGAAACCAGATTTCCTTTCATCGGCTTCTTGCCGGTGACTTGGCAGACGCGGGACATTGCGGGCTCCAGAATACGCGAAAGGTACGGATTATAGCAGGCCCCGCTCGGCGAAGGAGAGCGCCTGATTGCCGGCGATGATGAAGTGATCGAGCACCTTGACGTCCACCAGCGCGAGCGCCTCGCGCAGTTGGCGCGTGAGCAGCTCGTCGGCCTGCGAGGGCTGCGCCACGCCCGAAGGGTGGTTGTGGGCGAAGATCACCGCCGCCGCGTTGGCGGCCAAGGCCGACTTCACCACCTCGCGCGGGTAGACGCTGGTCTGCGTGAGCGTGCCGCGGAACAGCTCGTCGGCGCCGATCACGCGATGCTGCGCGTCCAGGTAGATGCAGACGAACACCTCGTGCGGGCGGCCGCCGAGCGTCAGGCGCAGATAGTCGCGCACCGCCCCGGGCGTGGTGAGGGCGCTCCCGGCTGCCAAGTCTTCGCGCAGCGCGCGCCGCGCGAGCTCGAACACCGCGGCAAGCTGCGTTGCTTTCGCCGCGCCCAGCCCCTTTACGCGCCGCAGGGCGGGCAGCTCCGCGCCGAGCAGGCCGGCAAGACCCCGGAAATGCGCGATCAGCTCGCGTCCCAGGTCCACCGCGCTCTTGCCGCGGACGCCGGAGCGCAGGCAAAGGGCGATCAACTCCGCGTCCGAGAGTCGGCCCGCGCCCTGCGCCAGCAGCCTCTCGCGCGGCCTTTCCTGCGGCGGCCAGTCGGCGATACCCAAAGCGACGCCCCCCGAATTCCCCTAGAATCCTCTTTCCCTTAACGCGTCAGCCCCACGAACGATGACCCTGAAGGGCAAAAGGCTGTTGCTGGGCATCACCGGCGGCGTCGCCGCCTACAAGGCGGCCCAGCTCGCGCGCCTCCTCGCCAAGGAGGGCGCCGACGTGCGCGTGGCGATGACGGAGGCCGCGACCCGGTTCGTCACGCCCGTGACCCTGCAGGCGCTCACCGGGCAGACGGTGTGGAGCGACCTGTGGGACCCGCGCGTTCCCGACAACATGGGGCACATCGAGCTGTCGCGCGACCGCGACCTGATCGTGGTGGCGCCGGCGAGCGCCGACTTTCTCGGCAAGCTGGCCGGGGGCCTCGCCGATGACCTGCTCTCCACCTTGTGCCTGGCGCGGCGCTGCCCGCTGCTGGTCACGCCGGCGATGAACGTTGAGATGTGGGAGAACCCGGCGACGCAGAGGAACCTGCACACGCTTCGCGGCGACGGGGTGCATTTCGCGGGACCCGCGGCGGGCGACCAGGCCTGCGGCGAAGTGGGCATGGGCCGCATGCTCGAGCCCGAAGAGATCGTCGCCGAGATCGAGGCTTTCTTCCAGCCCAAGCTGCTCGCCGGCAAGCGCGTGGTGGTCACCGCGGGTCCGACCGAGGAGCCGATCGACCCGGTGCGAGTGATCACCAATGCAAGCTCCGGCAAGATGGGTTACGCCGTCGCGCGCGCGGCGCGCGAGGCGGGCGCGCGCGTGACGCTGGTGAGCGGGCCGACGGCGCTCGCGGCGCCTGCGGGGGTTGAGCGCATAGAGGTGCGAAGCGCCGAGCAGATGTTCGAGGCGGTGAAAAAAGCCGTGCCCGGCAGCGACGTGTTCTTCGCCGTGGCGGCGGTCGCCGACTACCGCGTGAAGAACCGCGCCGCGCAGAAGATCAAGAAAGGCGTCGGCGCGGGCCTGAGCCTCGAGCTCGCCGAGAACCCCGACATCCTCGCCTGGGTGGCGGGCCAGAAGGACGCGCCGTTCTGCGTCGGCTTCGCCGCGGAAAGCGAAAAGCTGGCGGAGCATGCGCGCGCTAAGCGCGCGAAGAAGCGCATCCCGCTGCTCGCTGCCAATCTCGCGCCGCGCGCGCTAGGCGCCGAGGACAACGATATCACCCTGTTCGACGAGCGCGGCGAGCACGCGCTCGGGCGCGCCCCGAAGCTCGAGCTTGCGCACCGGCTGGTGGCGCACGTCGCCGGCATGCTGGCTGGAGAAAAGCACGCGCGTGCGAAGGCTTGAGGTCCGGATCCTCGATCCGAGGATCCGCGGGCACCTGCCGCACTACGCCACCACGGGCGCTGCCGGCCTCGACCTGCGCGCCTGCCTGGACGCGCCGCTCGAGCTGCGTCCGGGCGACAGCCGGCTGGTGCGCTCGGGCCTCGCCATCCACCTCGGCGATCCGGGCCTCGCCGCCGTGGTGCTGCCGCGCTCGGGCCTGGGCGCGAAGCACGGCATCGTGCTTGGCAATCTCGTCGGCCTCATCGACTCCGACTACCAGGGAGAAGTGATGGTCTCGGTGTGGAACCGCGGCGGGAACGCGTTCACCATCCGGCCGCTCGAGCGCATCGCGCAGCTGGTGGTGGTGCCGGTGGTGCAGGTCGAGCTGGCAGTGGTCGAGGAGTTCGCCGCCAGCACGCGCGGCGCCGGCGGATTCGGCAGCACCGGCCGATAGCGCGTAGGGTGGGCCAGCGGCCCACCGTACGCCCCGGCCCACCTTACCCGAGCACGTCGGACCAGATGTTCTGCGCCCAGGCCCAGGCGTAGATGCCCTCCAGCGTGTTGCGCGCCGCCGACACACCGCCCGCACCCTTGATCGGCACAAAGGTCTTCTTGCCGGCGTCGAGTTCGTGCACCGAGGCGACGTGGATGACCTCGTCGTCGGAGACAAAGCTGTAGCAGGTGTTGACGATCCTCGGATCGGCCTCGGGCTCGCGCCCGTTTATCATCGCCACCACCGCCGCGGCGCAGACCTTGGCGTGCTGGTTGGCCATGCTGGCGGACTTCGGCATCGCCGGCGCCGACAGCGTCGCGTCGCCGAGCACGTGCACGTCCTTCACGGCGAGGGACTCCATGGTGCGCCAGTTGACGCCGCACCAGCGGTTGTTGGCGGTGATGAGGCCCGCCTTCAACGCGATGTCGCCCGCGCGATGCGGGGGCACGACGTTCAACACGTCTCCCTTCACGTCCTCGACCTCGAGCTTCACCGTGTTGGACTTCGCGTCCACGCCGACAGCCTTGGAATTGCCGCGGAACTCGATCATTCCGGGGTAGAGCTCCGCCCAGGCCTTCTTGAACAACGGGCCCTTGGACGTGACGTCGGGGTTGGCGTCGACAATCAGCACCTTGGAGCGCGGCTTGTGCTTCTTGAAATAGTTCGCGACCTGGCTCGCGCGCTCGTAGGGGCCCGGCGGACAGCGATAGGGCGCCAGCGGCACCGAGAGCACGTAGACGCCCCCGTCGCGCATCTCGGCCAGCTGCTTCTGCAGCGCCACCGTCTCCGGACCCGCCTTCCAGGCGTGCAGCACGCGCTTGGCGATCATGGCTTCGCCGTAGCCGGTGATTTCCTCGAACATAAAATCGATTCCGGGCGACACGACCAGGCGGTCGTACTTCAGGTCGCCGCCTTTCACCAGCTTGACCGTCTTCGCGGACGTGTTGACCTCGAAAGCCGTGTCGCGCACCACCTTCACGCCGTAGCGCGCGAGGCCGCTGTAGCCGTAGGTGATGTCCTTCATGGTCTTCGAGCCGCCGTACACCAGATTGGAGATCGGGCACGACACGAAGTCGGCGTTGCGCTCCACCAGGATCACCTCGATGCCCGGGCCCCACATGCGGATGTACTTGGCTGCGGTGGCGCCGCCGAAGCCGCCACCGATCACCACCACGCGCGCGCTGGCGCCGCCGGTCGTGGCGCAGCCCGTCGCGGCGAGCGCCGCGGCGGCGCCGCTCAGCTTGAGGAAATCGCGTCGATCGATATTTCTGTTCATGGGCTCCCCCTATTTCTTCTGCACCGCAAAGTACGCGGCGATCTGCTCGATCTGCAGATCGGTGTAGCCCTTGGAGAGCTGGTGCATCACCGTCGCGGGCTTGGCGCCCGACTGGAACTCCTTGAACTTGCGCGCCAGTTCGTCTTTCGGCATGCCGGCCAGCCGCTCATTGCCGCCCACGCTGTGGCCCGATGTGCCGTGGCACATCGCGCACGAGGCGGCCAGATTGCGGCCCGCGTCCTGGGCGCCGACGCCGAGCGGCGCGCTCGCGAGCACGGCCGCGAGAACAATAGGAATTCGCATTTGCAACCTCCTCCCGAGGATCGTAGATGGCGTGGCAAAGTCTCCGCTTGACGCAAGTTGCCTGTCAAGCGGAACCACGTCTAGTGCTGCTTATGGCGGCATAACGCGCGGCGGCGCCGCGCGCCGGGTTCAGGCGACCGGCTCCTTCGCCGCCGGCGCGGGCGCGCTCGACTGCTCCTCGAACTGCAGCGCGACGTTGCCGGCGTCGTCGACATCGACCGTCACCTTGCCGCCGTGCGCGAGCTTGCCGAACAGCAGCTCGTCGGCGAGCGCGCGGCGGATGGTGTCCTGGATGAGCCGCGCCATCGGGCGCGCGCCCATCAGCGGGTCGAAGCCCTTCTTCGCCAGGTGCTCCTTGAGCTTCTGCGTGAAGTGCGGCTCGACCTTCTTCTCCTGCAGCTGCTCCTCGAGCTGGATGAGGAACTTGTCCACCACGCGCAGGATGACGTCGTGGTCGAGCGACCGGAACGAGATTACGGCGTCCAGCCGGTTCCTGAACTCCGGCGTGAACATCTTCTTGATGGCCTCCAGCTCGTCGCCCGCCTTGACCGAGGGCGTGAAGCCCATGGCGTTCTTGGTCAGCGACTCGGCGCCGGCGTTGGTGGTCATGACGATCACGATGTTGCGGAAGTCCGCCTTCCTGCCGTTGTTGTCGGTGAGGGTGCCGTGGTCCATCACCTGCAGCAGGATGTTGAAGATGTCCGGATGCGCCTTCTCGATCTCGTCGAGCAGCAGCACCGCATAGGGCTTCTTGGTGATCGCCTCGGTGAGCAGCCCGCCCTGCTCGAAGCCGACGTAGCCCGGCGGCGCACCGATGAGGCGGCTCACCGCGTGGCGCTCCATGTACTCCGACATGTCGAAGCGGATCAGCTCGATGCCCATGCAGTAGGCGAGCTGGCGCGCCACCTCGGTCTTGCCGACGCCCGTCGGCCCGGAAAAGAGGAACGAGCCGATGGGCTTCTGCGGGTCGCCCAGCCCCGAGCGCGCCATCTTGATGGCCGAAGCAAGCGCGTCGATGGCCTGGTCCTGGCCGAACACCACCGCCTTCAGGTCGCGGTCGAGCTTGGCGAGCGCGCCGCGGTCGTCGCTCGAGACGCTGCGCGGCGGGATGCGCGCGATCTTGGCGACGATCTCCTCGATCTCGCCCTTGCCGATGATGCGCTTCTGCTTGCTCTTCGGCGCGATGCGCTGCGCGGCACCGGCCTCGTCGATCACGTCGATGGCCTTGTCGGGCAAGTGGCGGTCGTTGATGTAGCGCGCCGAGAGCTCGGCCGCCGAGGTGAGCGCCGTCGCCGTGTACTTGACGCTGTGGTGCGCCTCGAAGCGCGTCTTCAGGCCCTTCAGGATCTCGACTGTCTCGTCGACCGACGGCTCGACCACGTCGATCTTCTGGAAGCGCCGCGACAGCGCGTGGTCCTTCTCGAACACGCCGCGGTACTCGTTGTAGGTGGTGGCGCCGATGCACTTGAGCTGCCCGGTGGAGAGCACGGGCTTCAACAGGTTCGAGGCGTCGAGCGTGCCGCCCGAGGCGGCGCCCGCGCCGATCACGGTGTGGATCTCGTCGATGAAGAGGATGGCGTTGGGATTGTCGACCAGCTGCTTCAGCACCGCCTTCAGACGCTGCTCGAAGTCGCCGCGGTACTTGGTGCCGGCGAGCAGCGCCCCCATGTCGAGCGCGTACACCGTGCTGCGCGCGAGCAGCTCGGGGACGTTCGACTCGATGATCCTGCGCGCCAGCCCCTCGGCGATGGCGGTCTTGCCCACCCCGGCCTCGCCCACCAGCAGCGGATTGTTCTTGCGTCGGCGGCACAGGGTCTGGATGACGCGCTCGAGCTCGCGCTCGCGGCCGATCAGCGGATCGATCTTGCCGGCGAGCGCCAGCGCGTTCAGGTTCTGCGTGTAGTTGTCGAGCGGGCTGTTGGAGGGCTCGGCCTGCGTCTCCTCCCCGGCCTCCTGCTCGGCCTTGCCGGAATGCGGCTGCGGCGTCTTGGTGATGCCGTGCGAGATGTAGTTGACGACGTCCAGGCGCGTGACGCCCTGCTGCTGCAGGAAATACACGGCGTGCGAATCCTTCTCGCCGAAGATCGCCACCAGCACGTTGGCGCCGGTGACCTCCTTCTTGCCCGAGGACTGCACGTGCAGGATGGCGCGCTGGATGACGCGCTGGAAGCCGAGGGTGGGCTGGGTGTCCACCTCGCGGTCGGCGGCGATGCGCGGCGTCTGCTCGGCGACGTGCTGGGTGAGGCTCTTGCGCAGCTCGTCGAGGTTCGCGCCGCAGGCGCGCAGCACCTCGGCCGCGGTCGGGTTGTCCAGCAGCGCCAGCAGCAGGTGCTCGACGGTGATGAACTCGTGCCGCTTCTGGCGCGCTTCGACGAACGCCATGTGCAGGCTGACTTCGAGCTCCTGGGCGATCATGCTACGTTTCCTCCATCACGCATTGCAGCGGATGCTGGTGCCGGTGGGCATACGCCGCCACCTGCTGAACCTTGGTGCTGGCGATGTCGTGCGGATAGACGCCGCACACGCCGATGCCTTCGCGGTGCACCTTCAGCATGACCTGCGTGGCGCGCTCGCGCGTCATGCCGAAGAACTTCTGCAGCACCACCACCACGAACTCCATCGGCGTGTAATCGTCATTGAGCAGCATGACCTTGAACATCGGCGGAGGCTGCAGCTTGCTCCGCTGCGCCTCGAGCAGAGTGTCGTCCTTGAACTGCGCCATGCCTCTTAAGAGTCGCTGCCAAGCTCAATCCGATCGGACATGCCCTTTACGTTTCCGTTCCCGCACTCCGTGCAATGGTGAATCGCCGGGCGTTGCTCCACCCGCTCATGGCTATCCTAATCAATGTGTTCGGTGTGTGCAACGCGGCGGCGGGGGGGTCTTGACTGCACCTGGGAAGGCGGGTAGAAGCCGCCTTGTGTTTGGATTCAGGCTGTCTGTAACGCCATGGGCAAAGGGCGGCGGCGTCGTGAGTTTCAAGCATGGCCCGGGATAAGCGCCCGGCGTTCTCCAACCAACAGGAAGGGAAGCGGCAATGGCGACAGGCACCGTGAAGTGGTTCAACGACGCGAAGGGGTATGGCTTCATCACGCCGGATGACGGCAGCGAAGACCTGTTCGCGCATTTCTCCGCCATCCAGATGGCGGGCTTCAAGACCCTCAAGGAGGGCATGAAGGTGAGCTTCGACGTGGTGCAGGGCCCGAAGGGGAAGCAGGCCTCCAACATTAACAAAGTCTGACGCCGTTGCGTCGAAAAAAAGCCGCCCGCGGGCGGCTTTTTTGTTGCCGGCGGCCGGCGCTACATGCGCTCGATCATCGCCTGGCCGAAGCCGGAGCAGGACACCTGCTTTGCCCCCTGCATGAGGCGCGCGAAGTCGTAGGTCACCACCTTGTCGGCGATCGACTTCTCCATCGAGCGCACGATGACGTCGGCGGCCTGCACCCAGCCCATGTGCCGCAGCATCATCTCCGCCGACAGGATCTCGGAGCCCGGATTCACGTAGTCCTTGCCGGCGTACTTGGGCGCGGTGCCGTGGGTGGCCTCGAACATGGCGATCGAGTCGCTCATGTTGGCGCCCGGCGCGATGCCGATGCCGCCGATCTGCGCCGCCAGCGCATCCGAGATCAGATCGCCCGTAAGGTTTAAGGTGGCGATCACATCGTACTCCGCCGGCCGCAGCAGGATTTGCTGCAGGAAGGCGTCGGTGATCACGTCCTTCACCACGATCTCGCGGCCGGTCTTCGGGTTCTTGTAGCTGCACCAGGGACCGCCGTCCAGCAGCTTGGCGCCGAACTCGCGCTGCGCCAGCGCATAGCCCCAGTCGCGGAAGCCGCCTTCGGTGAACTTCTGGATGTTGCCCTTGTGCACCAGGGTCACCGACTTGCGGTCGTTGTCGATCGCGTACTGGAAGGCCTTGCGGATCAGCCGCTCCGAGCCCTGGATGGAAACCGGCTTGATGCCGATCGCCGAGCTGTCGGGGAAGCGGATCTTCTTCACCTTCATCTCGTCGATCAGGAACTTGACCACCTTCTGCGCCTCGGGCGTCTTCGCCGCCCACTCGATCCCGGCATAGATGTCCTCCGCGTTCTCGCGGAAGATGACCATGTCGGTCTTCTCGGGCTCCTTGAGCGGGGAGGGCACGCCCTTGAAGTAGTGGATCGGGCGCAGGCAGACGTACAGGTCGAGCTCCTGGCGCAGCGCGACGTTGATGGAACGGATGCCCCCGCCCACCGGCGTGGTGAGCGGGCCCTTGATCGATACCACGTACTCCCGGGCCGCCTCCAGTGTCTCCTCAGGCAGCCACACGTTCTCGCCGTACACTTTGCAGGATTTTTCGCCCGCGTACATCTCCATCCAGACGATCCTTTTCTTGCCGCCGTAGGCCTTCTGCACCGCGGCGTCCACCACCTTGATCATCACCGGGGTGATGTCGACGCCCGTGCCATCGCCCTCGATGTACGGGATCACGGGATTGTCCGGCACCGCCAGCGAGAAGTCCTTGTTGACGCGGATCTTCTCCCCCGTGGCGGGGACCTTGATGTGCTTGTACGGCATGGATGCTCCTGCGCAGGCGGGTGGGGAGGCCGGATTATAGTGGATAAGCGCGCCAAATCATCGCCTTAGCCCTCGTACCGGCACCGTGTCAACCGAATTCGATCCCAGGCGTTACAGGTTCCGGGAGCAAGGCGGCCTGGGCTGCCGCGCCGACCCGCTATGCAGCGATTCAACTTTCAGGAGACCTCGATGAGCAAGCTGCTGTCTGCCGTGTTCGCCGCCGTGTTCGCGGCCGTAAGCGCCTCCGCCTTCGTCGCGACGAGCGCCGTGGCGCAGGAGAAGAAGGAAGAGACGAAGACGGAGAAGAAGAAGGTGGAGAAGAAGAAAGCCCCCAAGGCAAAGAAAGAAGTGAAGAAGGAAGAGACCAAGAAGTAACGCGCCTCTTCCGCAAGAAGGGCGGGGCCGTTACCCTGCCCTTTTTTTTCGCCCATGCCCCGTCTGGTCTTCGTCCTGCTCCTGGCCGCCGGCGCCGCGTCCGCCCAGCCGCCGCCGCTGCCCGCCGTGCAGCTCGGCGCGGGCATGCACCTGATCCGCGCCGAAGTTGCCGACCGCGACGCCTCGCGCGCGCTGGGGCTCATGCACCGCACCTCGCTCGCGCCGAACGGCGGCATGCTGTTCGTGTTCGAGGACAGCGCCGTGCACTGCATGTGGATGAGGAACACGCTGCTGCCGCTCTCGGTGGCCTTCATCGACGAGAGCGGCGCCATCGTCAACATCGCCGACATGCAGCCGCTCTCCGAAGTCTCGCACTGCGCGGCGCGGCCCGCGCGCTTCGCGCTGGAAATGGCGCAGGGCTGGTTCGCCGAGCGCGGCATCCGCGCAGGCCACCGCCTGCGCGGGCTGGAAAAGCTCAACGCCCGCTAGCTACAGGCCGCCGTTCTGCTGCGCCACCATGCAGTAGAGCATGGGAATCGACAGCAGCGTATTGAGGCGCGAGGTCAGGCCGGCCTTGCGCGCCGCGGCCGCCTTCTCCTCCGCAGCGACCTGCACCATGCCGAGCGCCTTCTTCTGGTTCGGCCAGATGATGAACCACACGTTGAAGGCCATCAGCAGGCCGAGCCACATGCCGACACCAATCGGGTGGTAGCCGCCCTGCAGCGAAAGCGCCTGAACCAGATACCTTCCCATTCCCGCCACAATGAGGCCCGTCACCACGGTCGACAATGCGGACCAGCGGAACCAGAACAGCGCCGTCGGCGCGATCACCTTGCTAACGGCCGGCTTCTGCTCGTCGGGGATCTTCGGCATCGAGGGCGTCTGCACGAAGTTGAAGTACCACAGCAGGCCGATCCACATCACGCCCGAGAGCACGTGCAGCCAGCGGAAGAAGAATCTCCACCAGGCTTCAGTGCCTATGCCGATCCAGTTGCCTGTTGCAGCGCCGGCGATCAGGATAAGCACCACCAGCACGACGATGCCGGCGACGACGGTGCGGCCGAGGGACTGCAGTATGGCGCCCATGGAAGCCTCCTTTCAACGCTGATTCTGAGTGGGGAAAAAAAAGTCTAGCATAGCTAGTGCCCGAGTATCTGGCTCAGGAAGAGCCGGGCCCGCTCCGTGCGCGGCGCCTCGAAGAAGGTCTTGGGCGCCGCCGACTCGACGATCTCGCCCTGGTCCATGAACACCACTCGGTCGGCCACGGTGCGAGCGAATCCCATCTCGTGCGTCACCACCACCATGGTCATGCCTTCGGCGGCGAGCTCGACCATGACGTCGAGCACCTCCTTGATCATCTCCGGGTCGAGCGCCGAGGTCGGCTCGTCGAACAGCATGATCTTCGGCCGCATGGCGAGGGCGCGCGCGATGGCCACGCGCTGCTGCTGGCCGCCCGAGAGCTGCGCCGGGTACTTGTGCGCCTGCTCGGCGATGCGCACGCGCTCGAGGAGCTGCAGCGCAAGCGCCTCGGCGTCCTTCTTCGGCATGCGCCGCACCCACAGCGGGGCGAGCGTCAGGTTCTCGAGCGCCGTGAGATGCGGAAACAGGTTGAAGCTCTGGAACACCATGCCGACCTCGCCGCGCACGGCTTCGATGGCCTTGGCGTCGTTCTTCAGCTCGATGCCGTCCACCGTCACCTTGCCCGACTGGTAGGGCTCGAGCCCGTTCACCAGGCGTACCAGCGTCGACTTGCCCGAGCCCGACGGGCCGCAAAGGACGATCTTTTCTCCCTGGGCGACGGCGAGGTCGATGGCCTTGAGCACCTGGAAGCGGCCGAACCACTTGCCCACGCCGCGCATTTCGATCATCGGAGCATTGGCCATCTCAGTTCTCCCGCAGCACGTGCGTTCTGCTGCGCTCCAGGTCCCGCTCCAGGTTCTGGCTGTAGCGCGACATGGCGAAGCAGAAGGCGAAATACACCAGCGACGCGAAGATGTAGGCTTCGACGCCGAAGCCGCTCCACGCCGGCTCGGTGAGGGCCACCTTGATGGAGGTGAGCAGGTCGAAAAGGCCGATGATCACCACCAGCGAAGTATCCTTGAAAAAGGCGATGAAGGTGTTCACCAGCGGCGGGATGGCGATGCGCAGCGCCTGCGGCAGGATGACGAGCAGCGTCTTCCTCCAGTAGGAAAGCCCGAGCGCGTCGGCGGCCTCTTCCTGGCCGTGCGGGATCGCCTGCAGCCCGCCGCGCACCACCTCGGCGAGGTAGGCGGCGGCGAACACGATCATGGCGATGAGCGCGCGCAGCAGCTTGTCGATGCTGACGCCCTCGGGCAGGAACAGCGGCAGCATCACCGAGGCCATGAAAAGAAGCGAAATCAGCGGCACGCCGCGCACCAGCTCGATCCAGAGCACGCTCAGCGCGCGCACCGCCGGCAGCTGCGAGCGCCGCCCGAGGGCGAGCAGGATGGACAGCGGGAAGGCGAACGCGATGCCGAACGTGGCGAGCAGCAGCGTCAGCATCAGCCCACCCCAGCGCTCGTTCTCGACGTAGGACAGCCCGGCGACGCCGCCCCACATGAGCACGCCGATGAGCGCGAGCCCGCCCGCCCAGGCGAGCGCCAGCGCCGGCCGCCAGAAGCGCCGCAGGGCGCTCGCCACGTAAAGGGCGAGCAGCACCAGGATGCCGAGCCCCGGCCGCCAGTGCTGCTCGTACGGGTAGGTGCCGAAAAGGATGAAACGGTGCTTTTCCGCGATCAGCGCCCAGCACGCGCCGGCGCCCTCGGCGCGGCAGGGGCGGGAATCGGGCGCGCTCCACACCGCGTCGACGAAGGCCCACTGCACGAGCGGCGGCGCCAGCGTCCACGCCAGCCACAGGATGGCGAGCGTGGCGAGCGCATTGGGCCAGCTGGAGAACAGGTTCTCGCGCAGCCACCTCATCGGCGCGCGCCCTTCAGCGCGACGCGCTGGTTGTACCAGTTCATGAGCGCCGAGATCGACAGGCTGATCGTCAGGTACACGGCCATGATGATGGCGATGCCCTCGATCGCCTGGCCGGTCTGGTTCATGGTGGTGTTGGCGATCGACACCAGGTCCGGGTAGCCGATGGCCACCGCGAGCGAGCTGTTCTTGGTGAGGTTGAGGTACTGACTGGTGAGCGGCGGCACGATGACGCGCAGCGCCTGCGGCAGGATCACGAGGCGCAGGGTGCGTCGGCGCGGCAGCCCGAGCGAGTAGGCAGCCTCCGACTGCCCGCGGTCGACCGCCAGCACGCCGGCGCGCACGATCTCGGCGATGAACGCCGCCGTGTACAGCGTGAGCCCCCCGAGCAGGGCGGCGAATTCCGGGCTGAGCGTGGCGCCCCCGGTGAAGTTGAAGCCCTGCAGCTCGGGCCGCGCCAGCGCGAGCGGCGCTCCCGTGGCGAGGAACACGGCAAGGGGCGGGCCGAGCACCAGCGCCGCGCCCGCGGCGAGCGCCGGGAACGGCTGGCCGGTGCGCGCGTGGCGCCGCCGGCCCCAGCGCGCGGCGAGCCAGGCGAGAATCGCCCCGGCGGCGAGGGCGACGCCGATCCAGGCATACGCCGCGTGCGGCTGCAGCACGGGGAAGGCGATGCCGCGGTTGCTGAGGAACACCGCCGGCAGGGGCTCGAGCGCCTGGCGCGGGCCCGGCAGGTTCTCGGTGATCACCGCGTAGAGGAAGAACAGCTGCACCAGCAGCGGCACGTTGCGCGCCAGCTCGACGTAGCCCGTCGCGAGCTTCGAGAGCAGCCAGTTGCGCGACAGGCGCGCGAGGCCGAGCAGCGTGCCGAGCGCGGTCGCCAGCGCGATGCCGATGAGGGCGACGCGGAAGGTGTTGATCAGCCCGACGAGGATCGCGCGCGCGTAGCTGTCGGCGGCGCCGTAGGCGAGAAACGGCGCTTCGCCGATCTCGAAGCCGGCCTCGCGCCACAGAAAGGCGAAGCCGCTGGCGATCTTGCGCGCTTCGAGGTTGTGCGCGGTGTTGCTGGCGAGATACCAGACGACGAACGCCACCGCCGCCAGCAGCGCGAGCTGGGCGGCGGCGGCGCGCGCGCGCACGGCGCGCTCTAGCGCACGGGCGGCGCGTACATCAGGCCGCCCTTGGTCCACAGGTTGTTGATGCCCCGGTCGAAGCCCAGCGGCGTGAGGTTGGCCTCGAACGACTCGCCGTAGTTGCCGACCTGCTTGATGATGTTGTAGGCCCAGCGGTTGTCGACGCCGAGCATCTTGCCGATGTCGCCGGTCGCGCCGACGAAGCGCTGCACGGCGGGGTTGGTGCTCGAAGCCTGCTGGTCGATGTTCTTCGAGCTGAGGCCCAGCTCCTCGGCCTCCAGCATTGCGAACAGCGACCACTTGACGACGTCGAACCAGCGATCGTCGCCGTGGCGCACCACCGGCCCGAGCGGCTCCTTGGAGATGACTTCCGGCAGGATGACGTGGTCGGCCGGGTTGGGCGCGCGCGAGCTGCGCGTCGACACCAGGCCCGAGACGTCGGTGGTGAACACGTCGCAGCGTCCCGCGAAGTAGGCGCTGGTGATCTCCTCGAGCTTCTCGATCACCACCGGCTTGAAGGTCATCCTGTTGGCGCGGAAGTAGTCGGCGAGGTTCAGCTCGGTGGTGGTGCCCGGCTGCACGCAGACGGTAGCGCCGTTCAACTGCTTCGCGCTCTTCACGCCGAGCTTCTTCGGCACCATGAAGCCCTGGCCGTCGTAATAGTTCGTGCCGACGAAGTTCAGGCCGAGGCTCGTGTCGCGCGTGATGGTCCACGTGGTGTTGCGCGAAAGCACGTCCACCTCGCCCGACTGCAGGGCGGTGAAGCGCTGCTGCGCGGTGAGCGGCGTGTAGCGCACCTTGGAAGCGTCGCCGAACACGGCCGCGGCGATCGCGCGGCAGGCGTCGACGTCGATGCCCTTCCAGGCGCCGCGCGAGTCGGGCTGCGAGAACCCGGCCAGGCCGGTGTTCACGCCGCATTGCACGTAGCCCTTGGACTTGACGGCGTCGAGCGTGGACTGCGCGAACAGCGGGCCGCTCGCCAGCAGGGCGCAGGCGGCCATCGTGAGACGTGCGTTCATGCGGACCTCCTCCGTTGGGGTGTGGCGCAGTCTAGTCCGCCCGGCGCGTGCCTGGCAACCGCGCGCTCAGTGCGCGCCGCCGAGCACGCCGGCGGCGGCGCTCGCCAGTATCGCGATCTCCGCGGCTGCGATGAGCGCGAAGACGCGATCGCCACGGGCGAGGAAGGCCGGCAGCGCGCGCAGGTAGCAGACGATCGTGACCAGCCCGAGCAGCGCGATGCCCGCGTAGTTGGCGTAGTCGCTGTGCGCGGCGAGCCCCAGCCAGCCCCAGCCGGCCGGCGCCGCGACGGCGGCGCGGTACTGGTCCACCGGCAGCGACCACACCCGCGCCAGGTGCTCGAAGGGAACATGCGGCGCGGCGAGGCCCGCCACATACGCCACGAAGGTGGCGATGAGCACGGCCAGCCCGGCGCGCGTGCCCCAGTCGAGCCAGCGCGCGTAGAGCAGCTGCTCCCGCGGAATACGGTCATCCTGCAGGTTCATGGCGCGCGCCTCAATTCCAGACCCCGAGTCCCTTGAGCAGCGCGCGCGCCCCCGCGGCGAGCAACAGCCAGATCACGACCTGGCGCACCGTCGAGGCGCGCACCACGCGCAGCAGGCGCGCGCCGATCTTCGCCCCGAGCATCACGCCGACGATGGCCGGAGCGACCAGGACGGGCAGCACGGCGCCGCGATTCACGTACACCCACGCGGCGGAGGTATCGACGACCGAGAGCGCGAACCCGGAGGTTCCGACCGAGAGCTTGAGCGGCGCGCCCATGAGCAGATTGAGCACCGGCACGTTGGCCCAGCCCGCCCCCAGGCCGAAAAGCCCCGCGAGCAGCCCGATGCCCGCGAACGCCACCAGGCCCAGCGGCGTGCGATGGACGCGCCACTCGACGTCACGGCCCGCCGCTGGATCGTGGAAAATGCCGTTCAGGCGCAACGCCGCGCCCAGCGGATCCGGCGCGCAGACGTCCGGGTACTCGGACTTTTTCGCGCGCCACATCAGCAGCACGATCCCGAGGATCGTGGCGCCCAGCGCGATTTCCACCACGCGCGTAGGCAGCGCGAGGCCGAGCATCGCCCCTGCGATCGAGGTGACGGAGCCCACCAGCGCGAGCGGCATGGCGAGGCGCATGCTCGCCAGGCCGCTGCGCAGCAGGGCCGGCGCGGCGGACAGGGCGCCCGAGAGCGCGAGCAGCAGGCCGGCGGCGCGCACGAAATCCAGGTGGAACGGGAAGAATCCGCCGACGATCGGCACGAACAGCACGCCGCCGCCCACGCCGGCCAGCACGCCGACGATGCCGATCAAGAACGAAACCGCGAACAGCGCCGCGGGCCAGATCCACCACGGGACGGCGGCGGCATCCGCGGCGGCGGCCGGCGCGGTCCAGGCGAGGGCGAACAGGGGCAGGGCGAGGCGGCTCAGGCGGGACATGCGGCGGCTTCGTGCGGGCGATTCTCGCACGCGCGCTCGACGCCGCGGCAGCCCTTTTTTTCGAATCGGCGCACAACTTTTCGCGATATCCTTGCCGCGTGCCGAGGCTCGCCGCCAACCTGTCGCTGCTGTTCCCGCAACTCGATTTCCTGGATCGCTTCGCCGCGGCCGCGCGCGCGGGTTTTCGCTACGTCGAGTACCAGTTTCCCTACGCTTTCGGGTCCGCCGCCGAAGTCGCCGCGCGCGCGCGCGAGGCGGGCGTCGAGGTGGTGCTGCACAACCTGCCCGCCGGCGACGCGCAGCAGGGCGACCGCGGCATCGCCTGCCAGCCCGCGCGGGTCGCCGAGTTCCGCGAGGGCGTGGAGCGCGCCATCGAGTACGCCAAGGCGGCCGGCTGCCCGCGGCTGAACGCGCTCGCCGGCATCGCGCCGGCCGGGGTGGCGCCCGAGCTGCTGTTCGAGACGCTGGTGGAGAACCTGCGCTACGCCGCCGCGAGGCTGAAGGGCGCCGGGCTGACGCTGCTCACCGAGCCGGCCAACACGCGCACCATCCCCGGCTTCTACCTCAACACCTCGCGCCAGGCGGTGGAAGCGATCGACGCCGCCGGCAGCGCGAACCTGATGCTCCAGTACGACATCTTCCACATGCAGATCGTCGAAGGCGACCTGGCGAAGACCATCGAACGGCTGCTGCCGCGAATCGGCCACATGCAGCTCGCCGACGTGCCCGAGCGGCACGAGCCGGGCACGGGCGAGATCAACTTCGATTTCCTGCTGCCGCACATCGACCGCATCGGCTACCAGGGCTGGATCGGCTGCGAATACAATCCCGCGGGAGACACTCTCGAGGGCCTGCGGTGGGCCAAGCCTTTCCTGAAATAGATCCCGGGCGGCAGCGCGCGGTGGCGCGGGCGCTGCGTGCGTTCCTGCCCGAGCGCGCCGTGCTGTGGCAGGAAGAGGACACGCGGGCTTACGAGTGCGACGGGCTCACCGCCTACCGCAAGCTGCCCATGGTGGTCGCGCTGCCCGAAACCGAAGAGCAGGTGCGGCGCATCCTCAAGACCTGCCACGCGCTTGGCGTGCCGGTAGTGCCGCGCGGCGCGGGCACGGGACTCTCGGGCGGCGCGCTGCCGCGGGGCGACGGCGTGCTGCTGTCGCTCGCCAAGTTCATGCGCATCGTGCGCGTCGATCCCGTGGCGCGCATCGCCGTCGTGCAGCCGGGCGTGCGAAACCTCGCCATCTCGGACGCGGCGGCCCCGTTCGGGCTCTATTACGCGCCCGACCCTTCGAGCCAGATCGCCTGCACCATCGGCGGCAACGTCGCCGAGAATTCCGGTGGCGTGCACTGCCTGAAGTACGGGCTCACGGTGCACAACGTGCTGCGCGTGCGCGGCTACGCCGTGGACGGCGAGCCGCTCGATTTCGGCGGCGAGGCGCTCGATGCGCCGGGCCTCGACCTGCTCGCGCTGATCATCGGTTCCGAGGGCATGCTCGCGGTGGCCACCGAAATCACGGTGAAGCTGCTGCCGAAGCCGCCGGCGGCGCGCGTCGTCATGGCCTCGTTCGACGATGTGCAGAAAGCGGGCGACGCGGTCGCGTCGCTGATCGCCGCGGGCATCATCCCCGCCGGCCTGGAAATGATGGACCAGCCCGCGACGCGCGCCGTGGAGGAGTTCGTCGGCGCGGGCTACGACCTCGAGGCGGCGGCCATCCTGCTGTGCGAGTCCGACGGCCTGCCCGAGGAGGTCGAGGAGGAGATCGCGAAGGTGAAAGAGGTGTTCGCGCGCGCCGGCGCCACGCGGCTCGCCGTGTCGCGCGACGAGGCCGAGCGGCTGCGCTTCTGGTCGGGCCGCAAGGCGGCCTTCCCGGCGATGGGCCGCATCTCGCCCGACTATTACTGCATGGACGGCACCATCCCGAGAAAGCGCCTGGGCGAGGTCCTCGGCTTTATCGCCGGCATGGAGAAGAAATACGGGCTGCGCTGTCCCAACGTGTTCCACGCCGGCGACGGCAATCTGCACCCGCTCATCCTGTTCGACGCCAACGACGCCGGCGAGCTCAAGCGCACCGAGGCGTTCGCCGCCGAGGTGCTCGAGAAGTGCATCGCGGTGGGCGGCACCATCACCGGCGAGCACGGCGTGGGCGTGGAGAAGATCAACGAGATGTGCGCGCAGTTTCGCGCCGAGGAGCTGGAGCTGTTCCACGCCGTGAAGCGCGCCTACGACCCGGCGGGCCTGCTCAATCCCGGCAAGGCGGTGCCGACGCTCGCGCGCTGCGCGGAGTTCGGCCGCCGGCACGTGCATGCCGGCGCGCTGCCGCACGCGCAGCTGCCGCGCTTCTGATGGCCGAGCGCCTGCGCGAGCGTATCCGCGAGGCGGCGGACCGCGGCGCGGCCCTGTGCCTGCGCGGCGGCGGCAGCAAGGATTTCTACGGCGGCGCGCCGCGCGGCGAGGTTCTCGATACGCGCGCGCACGCCGGCATCGTCGACTACGAGCCCACCGAGCTGGTGGTGACCGCCCGCTGCGGCACGCCGCTGGCCGAGCTCGAATCCGCGCTCGCCGCCGAGGGCCAGATGCTCGCCTTCGAGCCGCCGCATTTCGGCGGCGGCGCGACCCTGGGCGGCTGCGTGGCGGCGGGGCTCTCGGGTCCGCGCCGCGCGGCGGCGGGTGCGGTGCGCGACTTCGTCCTCGGCGCGCGCCTGCTCGACGGGCGCGCGCGCGAGCTCTCCTTCGGCGGACGCGTGATGAAGAACGTGGCCGGCTACGACGTCTCGCGCCTGCTCGCGGGCTCGCTCGGCACGCTCGGCCTGATCCTGGAAGTCTCGCTCAAGGTGCTGCCGCGGCCCGCGGCCGAGCGCACGCTCAGGTTCGAGCTGCCGCAGGACAAGGCGCTCGAGGTGCTCAACCGCTGGGCGGGCGCGCCGCTGCCGGTGTCGGCGAGCGCTTGGCGCGACGGCGAGCTCTGCGTACGCCTCTCCGGTGCGGCGCGCGCGGTACAGGCCGCGGCGCAGAAGCTCGGCGGCGACGCGCTCGAGGCCGCGCCGGCCGAGCGCTTCTGGTCGGGCATCCGCGAGCAGACCGATCCCTGGTTCGCGGGCGACGCGCCGCTGTGGCGCCTGTCGGTGCCCTCCGCCGCGGGGCCGCTCGAGCTCGCCGGCGAGCCGCTGATCGAGTGGGGCGGAGCGCTGCGCTGGCTGCGCTCGGGCGCGGATGCCGCAAGCCTGCGCGCCGCCGCGGCGCGCGTCGGCGGCCACGCGACGCTGTTTCGCGGCGGCGACAAGGCCGCGGGGGTCTTCGCGCCGCTCGCGCCGGCCCTGCTGCGGCTGCACCGGGAGCTCAAGGCGGCATTCGATCCGGCGGCCGTGTTCAATCCCGGGCGCCTGCACCCGGATTTCTGACCGCACGCCTACGCCTTGGACAGCTTCTTTTCCTGTTCCTTCATGTTGGCGCGCGCGAAATCGGCGTACTGCGACTGCGGATACTTGGCGAGGAGCGTGGCGTACAGCTTGAGCGCGTTTTGCGCCTGCCCGGCGTCGCCGGCGCGCACCGCCACTTCGACCAGGCGCTTTTGCGCGCCCGTGGCATCGCCGGCGATGGCGGCGCCGGCGTGCAGCGCCCATGCCGCCTCCATGTACGTGCCTTGCGCGAGCAGCGCGCGGCCGAGCCCCTCCCAGATTGCGGGCTCGAGCGTGAGCTTGGTGCGTTCGGCGACCACGGCCAGAAAGGCCTTCGCGGCGTCCGCGCCACGGCCGGCGCCCAGCGCGGCGCGAATCGCTTCGCCGGCGCCGGCTATCGGGTCGGCGGGCGCTGCGGCAGCGGCCGGCGCTGCGGCAGCGGCCGGTGCTGCGGCAGCGGCCGGTGCTGCGGGAGCGGCCGGTGCGGCGGCGGCCGGCGTCACTGCCCGCGGCTTCGCCTGCAGCATCTCGGCGACGAACCGGGCTTCGCGCTCGCGCTCGAAGGCTTTGCGCGCGTTGAATTTGCGCACGAGGATGACCCCCCACACCACGACGCCGACCGCCGCGGCGAGGGCGGCGAGGACGATGAACGTCTGCACGCGACGAGTATAGCGGCCCGTCCGATGCAGACCGAACTGGCCGCATTCATCCGCGACACGCCCGAGGGCCGGGAGGCCGACGCCATCCTGCGCAAGTGCGTGCACTGCGGCTTTTGCACCGCCACCTGCCCGACCTACCAGCTGCTCGGCGACGAGCTCGACGGGCCGCGCGGCCGCATCTACCTCGTGAAGCAGGTGCTGGAGGGCGCCGCGCCGACGGCGCGCACGCAGCTGCACCTCGACCGCTGCCTCACCTGCCGCGCCTGCGAGACGACCTGCCCGTCGGGCGTGCAGTACGGGCGCCTCGCCGACATCGGCCGCGGCATCGTCGAGGCGCGCGTGCCGCGCGCGCCCTGGGCGCGGGCGCAGCGCGCCGCGCTCGCTTTCGCGCTGCCGCGCCCGGCGTTGTTCGGTGCGCTGCTCGGGCTCGGCCGCCTGTTCCGCTTCCTCTTTCCGCGCCTCGTGCCCGCGCCGGCGGCGCCCGCCGGGACCTGGCCCGCGCCGCGCCATGCGCGCAGGATGCTCGCGCTCGCCGGCTGCGTGCAGCCGGCGCTCGCGCCGCGCATCAATGCGGCGGCGGCGCGCGTGCTGGACCGCGTGGGCGTGTCGCTCGTCGAGGCGCCGGGCGCCGGCTGCTGCGGTGCGCTGCGCTTTCACCTCAACCGCCAGGACGCGGGCCGCGACGACATGCGCGCGCTGATCGACGCCTGGTGGCCGCTCGTCGAGCGCGGCAGGATCGAGGCGATCGTGATGACGGCGAGCGGCTGCGGCTCGACCGTGAAGGAGTACGGCCACTTCCTCGCGCACGACCCGGCGTATCGCGACAAGGCGGCGCGCATCGCCGCGCTCGCCCGGGACCTGAGCGAGGTGATCCCGCCCGAAGCGACCCCGGAGCGCTCCGGCCTCGGGCGCATCGCCTTTCATTCCCCGTGCTCGCTGCAGCATGGCCAGCAGCTGCGCGGCACGGCCGAGCGGCTCCTCGCGCGCGCGGGCTTCGAGCTCACCCCGGTGCCGGAGGCGCACCTGTGCTGCGGCTCCGCCGGCACCTACTCGATCCTGCAACCGGCCCTCGCGCTGGAGCTGCGCAACCGCAAGCTCGCGGCGCTGCAGAGCGGGCTGCCCGCGGGCATCGTCACCGCGAACATCGGCTGCCTCGTGCATCTGCAAGGCGGCGCCGGGGTGCCGGTCGCCCACTGGATCGAACTGCTCGACGAGGCGATGCAAGAGTAGTATTTGGCGAATGCTGGTCCGCGCCGCCTGCCCGCACGACTGCCCCGATACCTGTGGCATGCTGGTGACGGTGGAAGACGGCGTCGCGGTGAAGATCCAGGGCGATCCCTCGATGCCGTTCACGCAGGGCACGCTGTGCACCAAGGTCGCGCACTACCTCGAGCGCACCTACGCGCCCGAGCGGCTGCAGCACCCGCTCAAGCGCACCGGGCCCAAGGGCAGCGGCCGCTTCGAGCGCATTTCCTGGGACGCGGCGCTCTGCGAGATCGCTGAGCGCCTGAAGGCGCTCGCTGCGGAGAACCCGGAAACGATCCTGCCCTTGAGTTACGCCGGCACCATGGGCATGGTGCAGTACAGCTCCATGGACCGGCGCTTCTTCCATCGTCTGGGCGCCTCGATCCTCGACCGCACGCTGTGCTCCTCGGCTGGCAAGGCCGGCATCAAGGCGACGCTCGGCGGCTCGGTCGGCATGGACCCCGAGCGCTTCGACGAGGCAAGGCTGATCCTGCTGTGGGGCGCGAACCCCGTGGTGTCGAACCTGCACCTGTGGTCGCGCGTGCAGGAGGCCAAGCGCCGCGGCGCGAAAGTCGTCGCCATCGATCCCTACCGCAGCCTGTCGGCGGAAAAGTGCACGCAGCACGTGGCGCTCCTTCCCGGCACCGACGGCGCGCTGGCGCTCGCCATGATGCAGGTGCTGATCGCGGAGGATCTGCTCGACCGCGACTACATCGCGCGGCACACGCTGGGATTCGACCTGCTGGCCGAGCGCGTGCGGCAGCACACGCCGCAGTGGGCGGCGGGCGTGTGCGGCCTGCGCGCCGAGGAGATCGTGCAGCTCGCGCGTGACTACGGCACGATCGGGCCGGCGGCCATCCGCCTCAATTACGGCATGCAGCGTCACGCCGGCGGCGGCATCGCGGCGCGCACCATCGCCTGCCTGCCCGCGCTCACCGGCGCCTGGCGCGAGGCCGCGGGCGGCATCGTGCTCACCACGGCGGATTTCTACGGCTTCGACCACGCGGCGCTCGAGCGGCCCGACCTGCTCGGCGGCCGCAAGCCGCGCGTCGTCAACCACTCGCAGCTCGGCGATGCGCTCACCGCGGCGCGCCCGCCGGTGCAGGCGGTGATCGTCTACAACAACAACCCCGTCGCCGTGTGCCCGGAGTCGGCAAAGGTCCTGGCGGGCTTCCGCCGCGAGGATCTGTACTGCGTGGTGATGGATTCCTTCATGACCGACACGGCTGACTATGCCGACCTCGTGCTGCCGGCCACCACGCAGCTCGAGCACTACGACGTGCACAAGTCCTACGGCCACCTTTACGCGCTCGCCAACAATCCGGCCATCGCGCCGGTGGGCGAGTCGCTGCCGAACTCGGAAGTGTTCCGGCGCCTCGCCGCGCGCCTGGGCTTCGACGAGCCGTGCTTTCGCGACAGCGACGAGGACCTGTGCCGCACGGCGCTCGCCTCGTCGCAGCCGCGCATGCGCGGCATCGACTGGGAGGAGATGAAGCGCAGCGGCTGGCAGCGCCTCAACGTGCCGGCGCGCTTCGCACCCTTCGCCGAGGGCGGATTTCCCACGCCCTCGGGCAAGTGCGAGCTCTACAGCGCGGCGCTGGAGGCGCAAGGCATCGACCCGCTGCCGTTCTACAACCCGCCGGCCGAACCCGCCGCGCCGGGCACGCTGCAGTTCATCTCGCCGCCGGCGCGCAACTTCCTCAATTCGAGCTTCGCCCACCTGCGGCGCTTCCGCGAGCTCGAGGGCGAGCCGCGCCTGGAGATGCACGCCGGCGATGCTGCGTCGCGCGGCATCCGCGACGGCGACACCGTGCGCGTGTTCAACGCGCGCGGCAGCCTGCGGCTGCGCGCGCGCGTCAACGGCCGGCCGCGTCCCGGCGTGGTGGTCGCGCCCTCGGTGTGGTGGAAGAAGCACGCCGCCGACGGCGGCAACGCCAACAACCTCACCGCGCAGCGCATCGCCGACCTGGGCGGCGGCGCCACGTTCTACGACTGCCGGGTGCAGGTGGAGAGCGTCGGGGCACTTCCCGCCGTCTAGCACCGCGCTGCGGTAAAGTGCGCGCATGGGTTCGCTCGCACGCCTGGCGCGCTTTCTCGCCCCCTACCGCTGGCGCGTCGCCGCGGCGCTCGCCGCGCTGGTGGTGGCGGCGGCGGGCGTGCTGGCGCTGGGACAGGGGCTCAAGTACATGGTCGACGCCGGCTTCGGCAGCGGCGAGCCGCGCCTGCTCGACCAGGCGCTCGCCGCCGCGGTGGCGGTGGCGGTGACGCTCGCCATCGCCACCTACTTCCGCTTCTACCTCATGATGAGCACCGGCGAGCGCGTGGTCACCGACCTGCGCCGCGCGGTGTTCGACCACCTGCTCGCGCTTTCGCCCGGCTTCTTCGAGAGCGCGCGCACCGGCGAGGTGATCTCGCGCCTGGCGAGCGACACGACCGTGGTGCAGCAGGTCATCGGCTACGGCCTGTCGATGTTCGTCAGGAACCTGCTCATGATGACGGGCGCCGCCGCCATGCTCTTTTTCACCAGCTGGAAGCTCGCGGCGCTGGTGCTGGTCGGCGTGCCGGCGACGCTGGTGCCGATCCTCATCCTCGGCCGGCGCGTGCGGCGGCTCTCGCGCCGCAGCCAGGACCGCGTGGCGGACGTGTCGGCGCATGTCGACGAGGCGGTGCACGAGGTGCGCACGGTGCAAGCCTACGCGCATGAGGACGCGGACCGCGCCGCATTCGCGCGTCACGCGGAGGCCGCCTACGCCGCTGCGGCCGCCAGCATCGGGCAGAAGGCGGCGCTCATCGCGGCCGTGATGCTGATCGCGTTCTGCGCGGTCGGCGTCATCCTCTGGGTGGGCGGGCGCGACGTGCTCGCCGGGCGCCTCACGCCGGGCGAGCTCTCGGCCTTCGTGTTCTACGCGGGCGTGGTCGCCACCGGCGCGGGGACCGTGTCCGAGGTGTGGGGCGAGCTGCAGCGCGCCGCCGGCGCCACCGAGCGCCTGTTCGAGCTGCTCGACGCGCGCCCGGCGATCGTCGCGCCGGCCGAGCCGCGGCCCGCGCCGCCCGCGCCGCGCCTCTACGAGCTCGACAACGTGACCTTCGCCTATGCGGGCCGGCCGCAGGCGCCGGCGCTCGAGCGCTTCACGCTGCGCATCGCCGCCGGCGAGCGCGTCGCCCTGGTCGGGCCTTCCGGCGCGGGCAAGAGCACGGTGCTCGCGCTGCTGCTCAGGTTCTACGACCCGCAGGTGGGCGCGATCCGCATCGACGGCACGGACGTGCGCGACATGGAGCCGCGGCAGCTCCGCGGCCTGATGGCGGTGGTGCCGCAGGAGCCGGTGATCTTCGCCGCCGGCGCCTTCGACAACGTGCGCTACGGCCGCCCCGGGGCGAGCCGCGCCGAGGTGGAGCGCGCCTGCGAGCAGGCGTTCGCCGCGGAATTCATCGCGCGGCTGCCGCAGGGCCTCGACACGCCGCTCGGCGAGCGCGGCGTCACGCTCTCGGGCGGGCAGCGCCAGCGCCTGTCCATCGCGCGTGCGCTGCTCGCCAACCGGCCGCTGCTGCTGCTCGACGAGGCGACGAGCTCGCTCGACGCCGAAAGCGAGCGCGTGGTGCAGCAGGCGCTCGAGCGCCTGGAGCGGGGGCGCACCACGCTGGTCATCGCGCACCGCCTCGCCACCGTGCAGCACGCCGACCGCATCGTGGTGCTGGACCGCGGCGCGGTCGTCGCGCAGGGCACGCACGCCGAGCTCATGCGCCAGGGCGGGCTGTACGCGGGCCTCGCGCAGCTGCAGTTCCTCGACGGCGCAGCGGCGAGGGTCGCGCGCGCCGCATGAGGCGGGCGGCGCTCCTGCTGATGCTCGGCGCCGCGGCCGCGCACGCCGGGCCGCTGACGGTGGGCTCGAAGCGCTTTACCGAGTCCTACATCCTCGGCGAGCTCATCGCGCAGAGCGCGCGCGCCGCGGGCGCGGAGGTCGAATTCCGTCCCGGCATGGGCGGCACGGCGATCCTCTACGAAGCGCTGCGCACGGGCGCCATCGACCTGTATCCCGAGTACACCGGCACCATCGCGCGCGAGATCCTGCAGGGCGAGACGCAGACCTCGCTCGGCTCGCTCAATGCGCGGCTGGCGCCGCTCGGGCTCGCCGCCTCGGTGCCGCTCGGCTTCAACAACACCTACGCCATGGGCGTGCGCTCTGCAGCGGCGGCCGAGCGAGGCCTGCGGCGCATTTCCGACCTGCAGCGGCATCCCGACCTGCGCCTGGGCTTCGGGCACGAGTTCCTCGGCCGGCGCGACGGCTGGCCGGGGCTCGCCGCCGCCTACGGCCTGCCGCAGCGCCCGCGCGGCCTCGATCACGGCCTCGCCTACGAGGCGCTCGCCGCGGGCGAAGTGGATGTGATCGATCTGTATTCGACCGACGCGAAGATCGCGCGCTACGGCATCGCGGTGCTCGAGGACGACCGCGGCTTCTTTCCCGCGTACGACGCGGTGCTGCTGCATCGCGCCGACGTCGCGCAACGCTTTCCGCGCGCCTGGCGCGCGCTCGCCGCGCTCGAGGGCACGATCGACGCCGAGCGCATGCGGCGCATGAACGCCGCCGCCGAGCTCGAGGGGCGCAGCTTCGCCGAAGCCGCGCGCCTGCACGGCGCGGCGAGCGCGGCGCCGCCGCGCGCGGGCGAGCGCGGCTTCCTCGGGCTCCTGCTCGGTCCGAATTTCTGGCGCCTGACGCGCCAGCACCTCGTGCTCGTCTTCGCCTCGCTCGCCGCGAGCATCGCGGTGGGCGTGCCGCTCGGCGTGGCGGCGGCGAAGCGGCCGCGCCTCGCGCAGCCCATCCTCGGCACGGTGGGCGTGATCCAGACGATCCCGGCGCTCGCGCTCTTCGCTTTCCTCATCGCGCTCATGGGCGCGATCGGCACGGCGCCGGCGCTGGTGGCGCTCTTTCTCTACGCGCTGCTGCCGATCGTGCGCAACACGCACGCGGGCTTCGAGGGCGTGGGCGCCGGCATGCGCCAGGCGGCGATGGCGCTCGGGCTGGGAACACGCGCGCGTCTGCGGCTCGTCGAGCTGCCGCTCGCGCTGCCCACGATCCTCGCCGGCGTCAAGACCTCCGCGGTGATCAACGTCGGCACCGCGACCATCGCCGCCTTCGTCGGCGCCGGGGGCTACGGCGAGCGCATCGTCGCGGGGCTCGCGCTGAACGACACCGCGATGCTGCTCGCGGGCGCGGTGCCCGCGGCGGCGCTCGCGCTCATCGTGCAGGGGGGGTTCGAGCTGGCCGAGCGGCGGTTTGGCTGGATGGGGAGGGTTGCGCGGGCGGAGATGAGCTCGGAAATGTCTACGAGCCATGACCGGCCTTGAGGGGAACGTCCCTGACGTATCATTCGTCCTCCTAGGGAGACCCACTGGATGCGCATAGGTGTTCCGGCCGAGACCCGGCCTGGAGAAACTCGCGTCGCCGCAACGCCGGAGACCGTAAAAAAGTTCGCCGCGAAGCACGCAGTGCGCGTGCAGGCGGGCGCGGGGGAAAAAGCGAGCTATCCCGACGCGCAGTATGAGATGGCGGGCGCGAAGCTCGTCGCTTCGGCGGCAGAAGCCTACGACGCCGACATCGTGCTCAAGGTGCGCGCGCCGCAGCAGGACGAGATCGGATACCTGAAGAGCGGCAGCGTGCTGATTGGCCTGCTCGATCCCTACGACGCGGCGGGCATGGAGGCGATCGCGAAGAGCGGCGTCACCGGCTTCGCCATGGAATTGCTGCCGCGCACGGCGTCGCGCGGCCAGGCGATGGACGTGCTCAGCTCGCAGGCCAACATCGCCGGCTACAAGGCGGTGGTGCTCGCCGCCGCGGAGATCGGCCGCTTCTTCCCCATGCTCATGACCGCCGCGGGCACGGTGAAGGCGGCGCGCGTGCTGGTGCTCGGCGCGGGCGTCGCCGGCCTGCAGGCGATCGCCACCGCGAAGCGCCTCGGCGCCGTGATCGAGGCCTCCGACGTGCGCCCCGCGGTGAAGGAGCAGATCGAGTCGCTCGGCGGCAAGTTCGTCGACGTGCCCTTCGAGACCGACGAGGAGCGCGAAATCGCCGAAGGCAAGGGCGGCTACGCGCGGCCGATGCCGGAAGCCTGGATGCGCCGCCAGGCCGAGGCCGTGCACCAGCGCGCCGCGCAGGCCGACGTGGTCATCACCACGGCGCTGATCCCCGGGCGGCCCGCGCCGAAGCTCATCCGCGAGGCCACCGTGCAGGCGATGAAGCCGGGCGCGGTGATCGTCGACCTCGCGGTGGAGCAGGGCGGCAACGTCGAGGGCATCGAGCGCGGCAAGGTCGTCGTCCGGCACGGCGTCAAGCTGATCGGGCTGGAGAACCTGCCCGCCACCGTGGCCGCGGACGCTTCCGCGCTCTACGCGCGCAACCTCCTCAACATGGCCGGCCTGATGCTCGACGCGAAGACGGGCGAGATGAGGATCGACCGCGCGGACGAGATCCTCGCCGGCACGCTCGCCTGCGAAGGCGGCAGAATCTTGAGAAAGGCTTGACCATGACCGGCGCCGTCGATCCCACCGTCGTCAACCTGATCATCTTCGTGCTCGCTGTGTTCGTCGGCTACCACGTCATTTGGAACGTCACGCCGGCGCTGCACACGCCGCTGATGAGCCTCACCAACGCGATCTCGAGCGTGATCATCGTGGGCGCGATCCTCGCCGCCGGGGCGGGCGCGCTGGAATTCGAGGGGCTGATGGGCATAGCGGCCGTCACGCTCGCTTCCATCAACGTCGCCGGCGGGTTCCTGGTGACGCGGCGGATGCTGGAGATGTTCAAGAAGAAAGAGCGCAAGTGACCGCGAACCAGGTTGCGCTGGCGTATCTCGTCGCGTCGGTGTTCTTCATCCTGGCGCTGAAGGGCCTGTCGTCGCCCGAGACGGCGCGGCGCGGGAACGTTCTCGGCATCGCTGGCATGGCGATCGCCGTGATCACGACCATCGTGATCGTCCTGGCGGGGCGGCTGGAGTTCATCTTCGCCGGCATGGTGATCGGCGGCGCGATCGGGGCATTCGTCGCGCGGCGCGTGCAGATGACGCAGATGCCGGAACTGGTTGCGGGGTTCCATTCGCTGGTGGGGATGGCGGCGGTGCTGATCGCGATCGCGGCGGTCAACAACCCCGCCGCGTTCGGCGTGGCGGTGCCGATGCCGATGGGCAACCGCCTCGAGCTTTTCATCGGCACCTTCGTCGGCGCCATCACGTTCTCCGGCTCGGTGATCGCCTTCGGCAAGCTCGCCGGCCTGGGCAAGCACTTCCGGCTCTTCTCCAGCGCTCCCGTCGTGTTCCCGGGGCAGCACTGGCTCAACCTCGCGCTCGCGCTGGTGATGGTCGGCTTCGGCGCGGCGTTCTTCCTGGCGGAGGACAAGGCCTGGACGCCGTTCCTCGCCATGACCGCCATCGCCTTCGTGCTCGGCGTGCTGATCATCATCCCGATCGGCGGCGCCGACATGCCGGTGGTGATCAGCATGCTCAACAGCTACTCGGGCTGGGCGGCGGCCGGCATCGGCTTCTCGCTCAACAACCCGATGCTGATCATCGCCGGATCGCTGGTCGGCTCCTCGGGCGCGATCCTCAGCTACATCATGTGCCGGGCCATGAACCGCTCGTTCATCAGCGTGATCCTGGGCGGCTTCGGCGCCGCCGAGGGCACGGCGGCCGCGGACGCGGGGGACAAGACGGTGCGTTCGGGCTCCGCCGACGACGCCGCCTACCTGATGGCGAATGCCGAGAACGTCATCATTGTCCCCGGCTATGGGCTGGCCGTCGCGCGCGCGCAACACGCGGTCAAGGAAATGGCGAGCAAACTTTCCGCCAAAGGCGTCAACGTGCGCTACGCCGTGCACCCGGTCGCGGGGCGCATGCCGGGCCACATGAACGTGCTGCTGGCCGAGGCCGAGGTGCCCTACGACCAGGTATTCGAGATGGACGACATCAACGGCGAGTTCGGCACGACCGACGTGGCGCTGGTGCTGGGCGCGAACGACGTCGTCAATCCGCTCGCCTACGAGAAGGGCAGCGCGATCTACGGCATGCCGATCCTCGACGTGGCCAAGGCGCGCACCGTGCTCGTCAACAAGCGCAGCATGGCCTCGGGCTACGCCGGGCTGGACAACCCGCTCTTCTACATGGACAAGACGATGATGGTGTTCGGCGACGCGAAAAAGGTGGTCGAGGACATCGTCAAGGCGCTCGACTGACGCGGCGCGCGCCCGAAACTCCGGGCGCGGGCCGGGGTCAGACTGGCATCACGCGCCCGGGGGGAGGATAGTTTGCAGCGCACGCTCGTCGCCCGTCTTCGCGCCCTGACCGATCGCCTCGGTCGGCGCATGAGCGCGCCGACGCTGAAGATCGGCGTCTCGGCGCGCATCCTGCACCCGCAGCGCGGCGCGCGCGGCCTGCAATCGAAGACCCTGCAGTACCTGGAGCAGACCGCGGCGCACTGGCTCATGTCGCGCGACGTGCTGGTGCTGATGGTGCCGGCCGTGGACACGGGCGGTCTGCTCCACCGCAGTAACATCCGCCTTTCGGACTACGCGCGCCACCTCGACGGCCTCATGCTGCAGGGGGGCTCCGACGTCAGCCCGCTCAGCTACGGCGAAGAGCCGCTGACGCGCGAGTGGTCCGGGGACCGGCTGCGCGACGAGTACGAGATCGAGTTGCTGCACGAGTTCATCGAGGCCGGCAAGCCCGTGCTCGGCGTGTGCCGCGGCGCGCAGCTCATCAACGTCGCCTACGGCGGCACGCTCTACCAGGACATCGCGCAGCAGGTGCCGCAGGCGCGGCGCCACGTCACCGACGCCTACGAGAAGAACCTGCACGAGGTGCGCTTCGAGGCGGCGGGCGGCCTCGCGCGCCTGTACCCGGGCGTCGAGCACGCGCGCGTCAATTCCATCCACCACCAGTCGGTGAAGACGCTGGGCCGCAACTTGCGCGTGGAGGCTTGGTCCGAAGCGGACCGCGTCATCGAGGCGATCCGCGGCACCGGCCCGGGCTACGTGCTGGGCGTGCAGTGGCATCCGGAGTTCCACCCGCCGGGCGACGACACGGTGCTCGACAGCGCGCCGATCCTCGACGAGTTCCTGCGCGCGGCGCAGCGGGCGGCGTGAGCCGATGGGCCTCGGCTTCCTGCCGCAGCTGCCGCCCGCCTTCGGCCAGCCGGCGCTGTTCGGCGCGCTGCTGCTCGCCGGGCTGCTGGGCGGCGAGCTGGTGCGGCGGCTCCTCGGGCTGCCGCGCATCACCGGCTACGTGCTCGCCGGCGTGCTGCTCGGGCCGCAGGTCTCGGGCCTGCTCGCGCCCGGCGCGCTCGGCGAGGCGCGCGTGCTGATCGACCTGTCGCTCGGGCTCATCGTGTTCGAGCTCGGCCACCGGCTCGACGTGCAGTGGCTGCGGCGCAACCGCTGGCTCTCTGTCGCCGCCATCGCCGAGAGCGCGTTCTGCTTCGGCGCGGTGCTGGCGGCGCTGCTCGCCTTCGGCTTCCAGCCGCTGCTCGCCGCCACCGCCGCGGCCATCGGCACCGCCACCTCGCCCGCGGTGGGGCTGCTGGTGGCGCACGAGCTGCGCGCCGCCGGCCAGGTGACCGAGCGCATGCTCCTCTTCACCGCCGTGAACTGCGTGCTCGCCTACGTGGCGCTGACGCTGCTCCTGCCGTTCCTGCACCTCGAGCACGCCACGAGCTGGCGCGAGGCCGTGCTGCATCCGCTCTACATCCTCGGCGGCTCGGCGCTGGTGGGATCTTTTGCCAGCCTCTCCCTGCTGTGGCTCGCCGGCTGGGTCGGCAAGCGCGAGGACCGGCAGTTCATCCTGCTCGTCGCGCTGGTGGTGCTGGCGGTGGGCGCGGCGAGGAGCTTGAACCTTTCGGTGGTGGTCACGCTCATCCTCCTCGGGATGCTGGCGCGCAACTTCGACTACGAGCATGTGCTGCTGCCGCTGCGCTTCGGCTACGGCGGGCAATTGTTCTTCGTCATCCTCTTCGTGCTGACGGGCGCGAGCCTGGAGTTCACCGCGCTGCCGGCGGTGGCCGCGGCGGTGGTGGCGTTCATCGTCGCGCGCTTCCTCGGCAAGGGCCTCGCGATTCTCGCCTTCGGCCGGCTCTCGGGCGTGCGCCCGGGCAGCGCCGGGCTGCTGACGCTCGCGCTGCTGCCGATGTCCGGGCTCGCGGTGGTGATGGTGCTGGATACCGCGGCCATGTACCCGGCGTTCGGCGGCGAGCTGGCCGCGGTGGTGCTCTCGGCGGTGGCGGTGCTCGAGATCCTCGGCCCGATCGCCACCCAGTTCGCGCTCAAGCGCGCCGGCGAGGCCGACCCGGCCGCGGGCAGCGCCTGAAGGCCGCGCCATGGACGAGATGCGCTTCACGCCCTCGCTTGGTCCGACGCTCGGCGTCGAGCTCGAGCTGCAGCTGGTGAAGTCGCACGACCTCGACCTGGCGCGCGACGCGGGCGACCTGCTCGCGCGCCTGGAGAAGGTGAAGCTGGCGGGCGCGGTGAAGCCCGAGATCACCGAGAGCATGATCGAGCTGAACAGCGCCGTGCACACGCGCTACGCGGCGCTTGCCGCCGAGCTCGACGCCATGCGCGACGCCGTGGTGCGCGAGGCCGGCATGCTCAATTTGCAGGTGTGCGGCGGCGGCACGCACCCGTTCCATAGCTGGACCGAGCGGCGCATCTTCCCCACCGATCGCTTCAAGCACGTGCTGGAGCGCTACGGCTACCTCGCCAAGCAGTTCACGGTGTTCGGCCAGCACATCCACGTCGGCTGCGCGAGCGGCGACGACGCGGTCTACCTCGTGCACATGCTGACGCGCTATGTGCCGCACTTCATCGCCCTGTCGGCGGCCTCGCCCTTCTACCAGGGCGAGGACACGTCCTTCCAGTCCTCGCGCCTCACCGCGGTCAACGCCTTTCCGCTCGCCGGCCACATGCCCTTCGTCAAGGACTGGGCGGAGTTCCTGGAGTATTTCGACAAGATGCGCGGCTTCGGCGTGGTGCAGAGCATGAAGGATTTCTACTGGGACATCCGCCCCAAGCCCGAATTCGGCACCATCGAGATCCGCGTCTGCGACACCCCGCTCAGCGTGACGCGCGCGGCGCAGCTCGCCGCCTACGCGCAGGCGCTGGCGAGGTGGCTCCTCGACGAGCGCCCGCGCCCGGCGAAGCGCGCCGTCTACCTGGTGAACGCCTTCAACCGCTTCGAGGCGGCGCGCTTCGGGCTGCGCGGCCAGTTGGTCGACCCGTTCGAGGAGAGGAGGAAGCCGCTCGCCGAGGACATCCTCGACGCGCTGGCCGGCGTCATGCCGCAGGCGAGCGCGCTGGAGGGCGCCGAGGCGCTCGCCGCGCTCGCCGCCGGCGTGCGCCGCGGCTACTCGGACGCCGACTGGCTGCGCGAGCGCTTCGCCGCCAACGGCTCGCTTGCCCATACGGTGCGCGAGTCCGCGGCGCGCTGGGCCGGCGACAAGCCGCGCGCCAGCGGCTAGAATCGCCCGCTGCCGCGAACGCCATGCTCCACTCCGCGATCCTTTTCGTCCTGTTCTACGCGTTCTGGATCCTGATGTCGGGATTCTTCACGCCGTTTCTTCTCGCCGCGGGCGCCGCGTCGAGCCTGGCGGTGGTGTGGTTCGCGCACCGCATGCACGTGGCCGACCGCGAGGGCCATCCCGTGCACCTCATCGGGTCGGCGCTCAGCTACTGGCCGTGGCTGGTGCGCGAGATCCTCAAGTCGGCGCTCGACGTGTCGAAGGTGATCCTCGACCCGCGCCTGCCGGCGTCACCGACGGTGGTGAGCTTCAAGCCGCGCCAGCGCACGGTGGTCGGGCTGGTGACGCACGCCAACTCGATCACGCTGACCCCCGGCACGCTGTCCGTGGAGGTCGGGCGCGAGCGCTTCCTGGTGCACGGGCTGACGCGCGACAGCGCCAACGCGGCCGTCGACAGCGACATGGACCGGCGCGTCGAGCGCTTCGAGCGCCGGCCATGATGTTCGCCGCCGCCGCGCTGGCGCTGC
>Ga0214472_10000575_pt1 | contig 44723 bp, 44 predicted proteins | sample RVTome_6_FD_207662 | JGI IMG/M metagenome (GOLD analysis project Ga0214472, IMG submission 207662) | Soil microbial communities from uranium-contaminated site in the Upper Colorado River Basin, Wyoming, United States - RVT140D175 | ecosystem: Environmental > Terrestrial > Soil > Contaminated >...
CGTCAACTCCTGTGCTTGTGCTTGCGGATCGCTCGCGAGCCCTTGGTTGCTGATGTAATAAGCCGTTTCACAGGTCGTTTTCTGCTTTGCAGGCGTCAGGGTTTCTCGCTCCATCACCACCAGGGTGGATGCCACTGTCACTCCAACGTGTCGCCAAGTCCAACTCACTCATGTCAAAGCACTGACCCTCACGGGTCGTGAGTCGACCATGCCCCTTGTCGCTCTCCGGGTGGATTCTTACAGGTGTCGCTGTCGCCAATACGTCCTGGCACTGCTTGAACAAGAGAGGTTGGTTCGCTTTGACCTGAATGACGTATTGTCCACCGGCTTGATGGATTTGGGCTGTGGTTTTGGGATTGCAGTGATGGGCGTCCAGCGTCACTTTGTGGGCCTCCAACCCCGACATCTTTAACAAGTTGCGCACCACGGTGATCTCACTCGCTTTGCTACCCGTCATCGGGGCCTGAGCCAGCAGGGTACGGCTCTCATGAGCGATCGCCAAAACCACCGACTGCTTCTGCCCTGAGGTCAGCGTCCCTCTCAACGTTTTACCATCAATGGCCACCCAGTCGGAGTCGCACGGAGTTCCACCCGCACCCCGAAATGGAGCTCGACCAGCAGGTTTAACTCCATCCAATCCAAGCGCGCCAAGAGCCGCGGCAAATGGGCCCGCGAGATCACCTTGGCCTCGGGGAATTGTGTGATCTCTCGTAACTACTCGATGCGATTGCGCTGAAAGCGAAAGATGCTTGAGACTTTCGAGCGCCCATTCAAGATGGCTAAAACCACCGCAGCTACGACAAAGGCTAAGGCATGGCGTTTGCCTCGGTTGTCTCGATTGTCGGTCAATCGACTGAGGGTCTCGACAAAATTGCAGACATCTGCTTCCGCATACGTTACAGTAGAGTTCATGGGCTTTCTCCTTTTGAAACTCAATGGGTGTCGTACTCTATTATATTGAAATTTCAAAAGGTTTTTTTATGAGAAAGCCCTGCGCGCCTATGAGGCAGAGCCCACGATGTTTCCGGTGCGTCCGGACCGTAGACCTTCTTAGCGAAGGCGGTCTCCTCTCGACTATCTCTCACATGATGGCCTATGTTAAACTACCTGTATCCATCACACCGGCTTAACGACACTGGACGGCATCGGTAGAACGCCTTACAAAGGAGACGGCACATGACGGTCGAGCGTTATATTTCTGGAGATTCACATGTCCTTGAACCCGCTGATCTGTGGGTTGAGCGTATGGATAAAACGTGCCGCGACCAGGCGCCACGTGTCGTGCATAGCCCCCCGGGCTTTGAGGGAGACCACTGGCTCTTTGGCGACCGTGCACCGGTCACCGCCGTCCAGGGGTTCTTCGCTGGCGCTAGCCGGGAAAGCTATGATGAATTTCCCGAGCACCTGCGCACAGCGCGCTATCAGGGGCGGCTACCGGGTTCCTATGACCCCGCGGCGCGATTGCAGGATATGGCGACCGACGGCACAGTAGCTGAAGTGCTATATCCCACCTATCCGCTAGGCCTCTTCAAAGTCACCGATGGCCCCTTACAACGCGATTTGTTCCGGGTCTACAACGACTGGCTCGCCGAGTACTGCGCCTATGCGCCACAAGCTCTGGTGGGCCTGGGACTCATCTCGATATGGGATATTGAACTGGCGGTGCGCGAACTGGAGCGCTGCGCCAAACTGGGCCTCAAGGGCGCCATCATTATCTCCTATCCCCCTGAAGGCTACGGCTACGAGCAGCCCATGTACGAGCCCCTCTGGGCTGCCGCGCAAGCCTTGGCCATGCCCTTGAGTCTGCACGCCTTCACCGGACACGGTATTGAGGACGATCAGCGCTATCCCCGCTATCGCCACGCGTGCTTGCATCACGCCGCCCAGCGGACGCTGACCCAGATCATCTACTACGGCGTGTTCGATCGCCATCCGGGACTCAAACTCGTGCTGGCCGAGTTTGATATTGGCTGGGTGCCGCATTTCTTCTGGTTGGCCGACGACAAGTACCGCATGCGCCATGAAGACCCCGCGATGACGCCTGCGCAAAAGCCGTCCGACTACTTTCGGAACAATGTGTACGCCAGTTTTATCGATGATCCTATCGGGTTAAAAAACACGGATGTCATGGGCGCGGACAATTACATGTGGTCCAACGATTACCCCCACTGGGAGAGCAGTTGGCCGCGCTCTCGGGAATACATTGAGCGCAATTTTCAGGGCGTGCCCGAGACCATCAAGAAGAAGATTACTTGGGATAATGCGACACGTCTCTACCATATTGATGCGTGAATGTTGCGCTATTTTTTAGTATCGTAGTGCGCAGCTTTAAAGGCGCGTTGCATGGCCAACATCAAGTCGAGGTTTCGCATGTGTGGCATTATTGGTTTGTTCATCAAAAATCCCGAGTTGGAGTGCCAACTGGGCGCATGGGTGGCGCCCATGCTGGTAGAGATGAGTGAGCGCGGACCGGATAGCGCGGGCATTGCGGTGTACCGCGATCCGGTGGGCGAGGGCGCGGCCAAACTCACGGTGGTGAGTGACGATCCGGGCTACGATTGGACGGGGGTGACCGCAGGGCTGCAGCAGGCGTTCGGCCACCACGCGGCGTGCCGCCCCTGGGTCAATCATGCGGTGCTGACCGCCACGGCCACGGCGGACGAGCTGCAGCGCTGGTTGGGGGTACAGTACCCGATGTTGCGCCTCACCAGCGCTGGCACGACCATTGAAATTTATAAAGAGAAGGGCGCGCCGCGTGAGTTTATCAACCGCTTCCAGCTAGAATCACTCTCCGGCAGCCACGCCGTGTGTCACACCCGCATGGCGACGGAGAGCGCGGTCACCACCGAACATTCTCACCCCTTTTCCACCGGTCTGGACCTCTGTCTGGTCCACAATGGCTCCTTGTCCAATCACAACCGTCTACGCGCCATGCTGCAGCGGCAGGGGGTCGCGTTTCAGACCGACAACGATAGCGAAGTAGCGGCCGGGTATCTGATGTGGCGCCTGCGCAAAGGCGCCACGCTGGAAGAGGCGCTGGCAGCTGCGCTGCGCGATCTCGATGGCTTTTACACCTTTGCGATCGGCACCCGTGACGGCTTTGCCGTGCTGCGCGACCCCTTTGGCTGCAAGCCCGCGGTGTTGGCCGAAACCGACGACTGGGCCGCGATGTCGTCGGAATTCCGCGCCATTGCCACGTTGCCCGGTGTGGAGCACGCCCAGATCTGGGAACCCGTACCCGAGCAGATCTACAGCTGGAGCCGCCCCCGATGAACCAAATCGATCTCGCGACGGCATCCACGCGCGATCTCAACATACGGCTGCATCAGCTTGACGGCAACGGCGATCGGCACTGGCGTGTACTCCATCCCAACGGCAAGCACGCCCTCGCGGTGGGCCTAGACGCGCCGGTGGAGGTCACGATTGAAGGCCACGTGGGCTATTATTGTGCCGGCATGAACAAACAGGCTCACATTACCGTCCGTGGCAGTGCCGGCCCAGGTCTGGCCGAGAATATCATGTCCGGTACGGTACGGGTGATGGGCAACACCTCGCAGTATGCCGCCGCCTCCGGACACGGCGGTCTGGTGGTGATCGATGGCGATGCCAGCGCCCGCTGTGGCATTTCGATGAAAGGGGTGGATATTGTGGTGGGCGGCTCGGTCGGGCATATGAGCGCGTTTATGGCCCAGGCCGGGCGGCTCGTCGTGTGTGGCGACGCCGGGCAGCACCTCGGTGATTCGATCTACGAAGCCATCCTCTATGTGCGGGGGTGCGTCGCCAGCCTGGGGTCGGACTGCGTCGAAAAACCGATGACCGACGAGCATCTTGCCACGCTTGGGGCGCTGCTCGCGCAGGCCAACATTGCTGCCGACCCGCGCGCCTTTCGCCGCTATGGCTCAGCCCGTCAGCTCTATCACTACAAAATCGATAACGCCGACGCCTATTAACGTCGGGTTCGGAGTATCATGCATGAGCGGCAATGATCAACTGGGTCAGACCCTGCGGGGTTCGGCGACCTTCACCCCCGCAGTCCTCGATGCCATCTACCGCGCCGCTGACACCGGGATTTACGAAATCCGCGGCTTTGGCGCCAAACGCCAACTGCCCTCGTTCGACGATCTGATCTTTCTTGGCGCCTCCATGTCGCGCTATCCCCTCGAAGGCTATCGCGAAACCTGTGAGACGGGGGTCACCATTGGCGCCCGCTTTGCCAAAACCCCGATTGAGCTCAAAGTTCCCGTGACCTTCGCGGGCATGAGTTTCGGCGCCCTGGGCACGCATGCCAAAGAAGCGCTCGGTCACGCTGCTACCGCCTTGGGCACGACCACCACGACCGGCGACGGCGGCATGACCGACGAGGAGCGCAACGCCTCGAAAACCCTGGTGTACCAGGTCTTGCCATCGCGCTATGGCCTCAACCCCGACGATTTACGCCGGGCCGATGCCATCGAGATCGTGGTCGGCCAGGGCGCCAAACCGGGGGGCGGCGGGATGCTCCTGGGCCAAAAAATTACCGCCAGAGTGGCTGAGATGCGGACCCTGCCCGAGGGCATCGACCAGCGCAGCGCCTGCCGCCACCCGGACTGGACCGGACCGGACGATCTGGAAATCAAAATCCAGGAACTGCGCGAGATCACGGATTGGGAAAAGCCGATTTACGTCAAGATCGGCGCCACCCGTACGGCTTACGATGTGGCGCTGTGCGTCAAGTCCGGAGCGGATGCCATCGTTTTGGACGGTATGCAGGGCGGTACCGCAGCCACCCAGGAGGTGTTTATCGAACATGTGGGCATTCCCACCTTGCCGGCCGTGCGGCTTGCCGTGGAGGCGTTACAAGAGCTTGACATGCACCGCAAAGTCCAGCTCATCGTCTCCGGTGGTATCCGCTCGGGCGCCGATGTCGCTAAAGCCCTGGCCCTCGGCGCTGACGCGGTGTCCCTTGGCAGTGCGGCGCTAGTCGCGCTGGGTTGCAACAAACCCGTCTTTGTGGACGACTACGAGCAGCTCGGCACCGCCCCGGGGTATTGTCACCATTGTCACACCGGCCGCTGTCCGGTCGGGATCACCACCCAAGACCCGGTGTTGGAAGCCCGCCTGCACCCCGAGCAAGGGGCGAGGTGGCTGCAGAACTACGTCACCGTGATGGTGATGGAACTGCAAACCATCGCCCGTGCCTGCGGCAAGAGCCATGTCCTCAATTTAGAGCCCGAAGACATGGTAGCGCTGACGATAGAGGCGGCTGCCATGGCTGGGGTGCCATTGGCCGGAACAAACTGGATACCCGGACGCAGCGGCGCTTAATACCTAAGGAGCGAAACGAAATGACCACCGATCTGACGCAAGTCGCGCAAGACCGAGAGATTGCGTATTTTCTGATCAGTTTTGTCGATTTGTTCGGGGTGCTGCGCGCCAAACTCGTCCCCGCCGCGGCCATTGGCGAGATGCAACAAAACGGTGCGGGGTTTGCGGGCTTTGCCGCCTGGCTGGACATGACCCCGGCCGATCCCGATATGTTCGCCATCCCCGATCCGGAGAGCTTGATGCAGCTGCCCTGGCAGCCGGAGATTGCCTGGCTGGCGGCCGATTTGTGGATGCGTGGTGAGGAGGTCGCAGCCTCGCCACGCGCCACCTTGAAGCGTCAGATTGCCAAAGCTGAGCAAGCCGGTTACACGATGATGACCGGCGTGGAGTGCGAGTATTTTTTGATTACCCCGGACGGTAGCGCCATCTCCGATCCCGACGATACGCAGAGCAAACCCTGCTATGATCAGACGGCGTTAATGCGCCGCTTCCCGGTGATACGGGAAATCTGTGACGCCATGCTGACCCTCGGTTGGGGGGCCTATCAAAACGACCACGAGGACGCCAACGGTCAGTTCGAGATGAACTGGACCTATGCGGACTGCTTGCGGACAGCCGATCGTCACGTGTTTTTTAAATACATGGCAAAAACCATCGCGGAGCAACACGGTCTACGCGCCACGTTTATGCCGAAACCGTTTATGCATCTCACTGGCAATGGCTGTCATGCCCACGTGTCGCTGTGGGACAAAGCAGGCGGTCACAATCTCTTTCTCGACCCCCAGGACGAACTCGGCCTCTCGAAAACCGCTTATCAGTTTCTCGGCGGCATTATGCATCATGCCGAAAGCCTCTGCGCCATCTTCAATCCCACCGTCAATAGCTATAAGCGCATCAATGCACCGGTCACCCGTTCGGGAGCCAGTTGGTCGCCCAATGCGGTCACCTATTCCGGCAACAACCGCACCCACATGATTCGGGTGCCGGAGCAGGGTCGTTTCGAGTTGCGGTTGATGGACGGCGCGGCCAACCCCTATCTGCTACAAGCGGGAGTACTGGCAGCGGGCCTAGACGGCCTGAAAAACCAACGAGACCCCGGCAAACCAGTGTATCTGAACATGTATGAAGAGGGCCATAAGGTCAGTGCCGCTAAGCGCCTGCCGGCCACTCTCTTGGACGCCCTACGGTTGCTGGAAGCGAACACAGCGCTGCGCGCTGCCCTCGGCGAGGCGTTGGTCGAGGCGTATCTCAAACTGAAAATGCAGGAGTGGCGCGATTATACCAACCACCTCAGCGAATGGGAACGACACCATACGTTGAATTGCTGAGACGTTGCTCTCAACCTGCTATCGCCCGGCGTGCAGGCGCAGGTAGGTCACTTCTGCCTTCCAATGGCTTCCGTATCCGCCATCCGACAATGCACCACAAGCCCTTGAGTTCCGCCACGGAAATCTGCATACTTCCTACCCATCACAGGCAGCCGCGACCGACATCATCAAAAAGGTATTTGGAGGGATAATGGCGAGTACTAAACCGCCGAGTGGCATGCGGGATTATCTCCCGGATGCGGTAACTAAACGCCGCTATGTCATGGGCATCATCGAAACCACGTATCGCCGCTATGGGTTTTTGCCCCTGGAAACCCCGACGATGGAAAACCTCTCGACTCTGTTGGGCAAGTATGGAGAAGAGGGCGATCAACTGCTCTACCGTGTCCTACACCGGGGAGAAAAACTCTCCAGGGCGCTGACCCAGCCCGATGTGGAGCAGAGCGACCTGGCCGAGCTGGGGTTGCGCTATGATCTCACCGTGCCATTGGCGCGGGTGGTGGCGCAGTATGGCAACAGCTTGCCACGGATCTTTAAGCGCTTTCAGATCCAGCCCGTATGGCGGGCCGATCGGCCCGCGAAGGGCCGGTTCCGGGAGTTCTATCAGTGCGATGTGGATGTCACCGGCACCACCTCGCTCATCGCTGAAGTAGAGGTGATCAGCGCCACATGCGATGTGCTCACCGAACTCGGGTTCCGCAATTTTTCCATCGCCCTGAATCACCGGGTCATTTTGCGCAGTATGATCGACGCCGCGGGCATTGACACGGCCCTCGAAGGCACCGCTCTGGTGGCGATCGACAAACTGGATAAAATCGGCGTGGACGGCGTGCGGGACGAGCTGACCCAGCGCGGCATTTCGGATGATGCGGCCACCCAGCTCTTGACTATGACCGCCGGCGCGGACGAACTCGACAATGCCGGCCGCATTGAGCAATTGCGCCAGCAACTGCCGATGCAGGCGGCACAAGACGCGCTAAACGATATCGCCAGTCTGCTCGCCTTCACCTCCGACACCGCAGCGAGCAGCCGCCTGCACTTGACGCCGGCGCTAGCCCGGGGGCTGAGCTACTATACCGGGCCAATTTTTGAGGTGATCTCAGACGAGTTCAGCGGCTCACTCGGCGGCGGCGGGCGCTATGACAACCTGGTGGGGATGTTCAGCGGTAAGCAAGTCCCGGCCATCGGGTTTTCGCTCGGGCTCGAACGCATCCTCATGCTCATGGAGGAAGCGGCCATGTTTCCGGATTTGCAGATGGGCGCGAAAGTGATGATCTGCCCCCTGATGGATACGCCACTCACGCCGGTGGTGGGGTTGGCCCATCGGCTGCGGCAGGCCGGGGTGATGGTGGAGATCTACCCGGAGCAGACGCGACTGGGGCGGCAGTTGCAGGCCGCCGATTCGATGCATATTCCATATGCGCTCATCGTAGGACCGGATGAAGTGTCCCAGCGGCACTACCCACTCAAGGACCTGGCATCGGGCGAGCAACAGATGCTAGATGAGGCGGGGTTGATCACCGCGCTGAGTTAATCTAGGCTCGTGATTCGCGGTTGGTGGTTCGTTTTCTTATTCACCACGAACCACAAACTGCTATCCACTACCAGGCAGTTTACGGTACCAACGCCAGGACATTTTAGCGGCAATCGCCAGCAAGAGCATCGTCTCCACGATGAGCACATAGACCAATGAATCGACGGGGAGAAAGGAGGCGAGCGCAGTCTCCATGTCGACCCGCAACGAGGGCTGCTTCGAGTCCACATCGGACCGCCATGCACCGGCTGGGCGCTGTCCGGTCTCAAGCTGCAGGATAAGGCGCTCCTCCAGTCCCCGCATTGCCGTCTGTAAGTCGTCCGTACTCACAAAGGTGATGGCCTGCTCATCCGTCGCTTCGGCAGTCGGGTTGGGCAGCGAGAGACGCTGGGTCAAGCGCCTCTCGAACCCCTGTAGCATCGACTCCAAAGTAGCGATACTGACTGGCGATGATGAGTCCATTTCAGATGCAAAGTCCATGGATTCCGATGCTTGAGCAGCCGGCTTTGCCAGAGCGACTTCTGCGGTTTGGCCGACACCAGCAGTCTTTGTTTCCGCCGGGGAAAAGACTATTTGCGTCCGCTTTTGCCAGGTATCCCACTGCACCGCCACCATCTGCTGGGCTTCGCGAGACGACAACGTGGGCCATGAGTGGCGCAGATCCTGCGGGATCTCCAGGTAAGACCCGATTCGCAGGCCATGCAAATTGCCGCTCACAAAGCGATCCTGATTGTGTTCCCAAATCCGCACCGCGACTGGCCAAATATGCGGTTGGGGCACGCCAAGCTGCACGATCACCTTGTACAGCTCTTCACCGCGCAAAATGGGTCCGTACCGCGCTGGAAGGTGGTCCAGCCAATTGTCCTCTACCGGTGATACGACTCGCGGTGTCTGGCTTTTCTCCTGCGGCGCTGGCGGCGGCACCGTTTCCACCATGATGGGGGCCAATCCGGGGTCGAGGGTGAGCGCTACCGGAAAGTTCTGCACAATCGTCACCTTGCCGGTTCGCACCAAGAGCAAGAGATCAAACGCCGCCACCTCAATCGGCTCGGTGGAAATAATGCGGATGATGTCTGACGACTCCAGAACAATACTCGGGCGCAGGCGCTCAATCACCGGCACGAAGGTTACGCCTTCGGCTTTGTAATCGCGTGCATCCCCAATGATTGCCACAAACTCTTGGTCGCGCTCATGCGGTTGCATAATCAGCGGTACTTCCGCGACAAATGGGGTGTTCAAATGACTTTGCACCTTTATCTCGCCAATCGAAAATGCGTGTCCCGAGATCGCTGCGCTCAAGCTCACCCCTAGCGCGACACTCACGCATCGCAGCATTTGTTTCATCGTGTGCCAGCCTTTCACGTCACGTCACGTCACTTCACAAAGCACCATCTTTTCAGGAGAAGTGCGGGAATAGATCACGCGAACTCACTAAATAAAGTATTCCACACGCCTTTGAGATCACGCGAACCTTGTTCGCGGATGTGCGAATTTAACTTGCTCCAACGGGAAGTCCCCTTGCGTGAGCTGGAGGATGAGAGTTGGTCGGCTCGAAGAGCCGAGGGTACTCAGTCAAGCGTAAAAGTTGTTGACTCATATGGTACTTCCATATATACTTCCAGCCATTGAACCAGCTCTTTCTAAATTGGTTAGGCGGTTGTACAACCCTCTGTTGTACATAAAAGCCAATCCGACAAAGTTCTGATTGTTCGATGCTCCTTTTTGGTCCCTTCGGGGACTGAGACCAGGGCATGGGTCTCTGGAAGCTCCGGCTTCCTAGAAGCCCCCTCCGTAAGGTGGGGGAAATGTCACTGTCATGCGAAAAGCACGATGGAAGATATCAAAGGGGTTCGTCGAAGTCGCTCGAAGGAGAATGCAATGCACGTGGGTTACGCACCGATCTTTCAAAATCCTGAAAACGCCCTCTCCGATGCCGAGGTCTATCGCCAAGAACTTCGCTTGGCCGAGATGGCCGAACCCCTTGGCTTCGACTCGGTGTGGTCGGTCGAACACCACTTCACCGATTACACCATGTGTCCGGACGTCGTCCAATTCCTCTCGTACATGGCGGGTAAGACCCAGCGGGTCAAGCTGGGATCGATGGTTATCGTACTGCCCTGGCACGATCCCATGCGGATTACCGAACAGATCTCGCTCCTCGACCACCTCTCCGGCGGTCGCATGATCCTCGGTATGGGCCGAGGCTTAGCCCGGGTGGAGTACGATGGCTTCCGGATCGATCAAAACGCCGGGCGGGAAAGGTTTGTAGAACATGCCGAACTCGTGCTCAACGCCCTTGAAAAAGGCTATATGGAAGGCGGCAAAGCCACACAGCAGCCGCGCCGTGACATTCGGCCCTTTCCCCTGCGCTCATTCCGGGGCCGCACCTATGCGGCGGCGGTATCTCCCGAGTCCATGCCGATTATGGCCAAACTCGGGGTGGGACTCCTGGTCATCCCACAAAAGCCTTGGGACGTCGTGAAGCACGACTTTGAAATCTATACCGATGTTTACCGGGAAGCCAACGGCACAGAACCGCCACCGCCCTTTTGCGGCGGGTTCTTTTATGTAGACGAAAACGCGGAGCGGGCGGCAGAACGGGCGAACAAGTGGATTGGCGCCTACTACCACACGGCCATGAAGCACTACGAAATGACCGCTGAGCACTTTGGCTCGCAGAAAGGCTATGAGTTCTATAGCCATGTGGGCCGTTATATCGAACGGCATGGATTGGACGGTGCAGCGCGCGATTTCGCCAAGCTCATGCCCTGGGGTACACCCGAGCAAGTGCTGGAAAAATTATCGTTTATCCAAGACACGATCGGCATGAACGGCATCATGTGCCACTTCAGCTATGCCGGCATGCCTTACGACGAAGCCGAACGCAACATGCAGTGCTTTGTCCAGCACGTGCTTCCCGAACTGAAAACATGGGAGACTGAACCCCTCGCCGAGCCGGCTGAACTCGCTCTGCCCACTGCTTAAATAAAGACACACTGTCCTGCATCGCGTGCCCAAATTTATTGACGCCTTAAAATGCGGGCGCAGCTTGTGTGTCCACTCCGTATTGGCCGCCTGGCTCCAGGCTGCCGTTCCCATCACCCGTTCATTTTCCATTTCATAGAGGGCCAGAAAATAGGTCGAGCCGGTGCCCGACACACTGCGATAGCGCCGTGCACACGCCACACCGGGAACGGCGGACAATTGGGGCAGATGCGCTGCGATGAAATGTTCATGCAAGGATACGGCAGAAGAGATACCGCGACGACAACAGATGCCGGACCGGTGGCGGTTCATCGAAGGCAGTGGAGGTATCGGGCCGGACAGGGGGAGGCGAGACAGAGGGAGGCGACTCGTGATTACGCCAGACTACTTTTCAGTACGCCGTCTTCCAAGATATCGTTGTGAGAGGCGAGTTCAACACGATTTCGCCCGCTGTTTTTCGCGCGATAAAGAGCCGCATCAGCCGCCCCGATGAGCCCTTCCATATCCTGCGTGATCTCATTCGAAGCCACACCGAGGCTTAATGTAATCGGAATCATCCCTTCAGTGAAGGTCAACGGATGCGATTCAATACTTTCACGGATTCTTTCGGCTAACATGGCAGCGCCGTTATCGTCACAGCCGGGTAAAACGAGCAAAAATTCTTCCCCACCGTAGCGTCCGATGCCATCATAAGGGCGGACCACGGACTTCATGTTTCGAGACGTTTCGCGAAGCACCGCATCGCCGGCAAGGTGGCCGTACGTATCATTGATGCGCTTAAATAAATCAATGTCGGCTAAAATAATACTGAGTGGTAACTGCTCTCGCTCTGCACGTTCCAATTCTCGCTGCAAGATGTCACAGGTGGCCGCCCGATTCAACAAATGCGTTAACGCGTCATGGGTCGCTTGCGTGCGCAATTCCTCTCGCACAAAAATCAGTTCGGCTTGTAAATCGAGAATGCGCTGCCCGACCCGCAAACGCATGCGAAGTTCGCTGGCGTCAAAGGGTTTAGTCAAATAATCATCTGCCCCCGCTTCGAGGCCGGCGATAATATCGGATTTCTGACTCTTGGCGGTCAGTAATAGCATATAGGTATAAGGTTCGGTCATCATTTGACGCACCTCACGACATACCTGCAAGCCATCCATACCGGGCATCATCCAGTCGAGAATAGCCAAAGTCGGTGCCTCCGGCTGCTGCAACTTATCCCAAGCAGATTCCCCATCAGAGCAAGAAACCACCTCATAGCCCCATTTATGCAATGTGACTTCAAGCAAACGACGAGAAATAGGATCATCTTCAGCAATAAGTATTCTCACGAAAAACCTCTTTATCAATCTGTCATTATGCTGATATGATATAAAATCATATAGTAAAATACATGAGAAATACTTCATTAAAATAAATATAAAATGTTATCGGCATTATAAATATTAGGCTTTAATTATGATACTTCTAATAAATGTAGTCCTAAGCTGTATATATCTGATCATATCAGCGCTCAATAGCATATTTTGAGACCAAGTCATGCAGAGTTGGCCGGCTCACCCCCAGATCATTGGCGGTACGGGTCATATTGCCCTTGTTGCGGGTTAATGCACGCCGGATCAGCTCTTTTTCCATAGCTTCACGGGCCTCTCTCAAACCATGGCGCTCATACTCGGTATAGAGTGTGGTGAGATCGAGATCGGCGGGCGTCAAACGGTGGCCCTGGGCCATGATGACCGCTCGTTTGATACGGTTCTCAAGCTCGCGGACATTACCTGGCCATCCGTGGTTTTGCAAGGCAGTGGTCGCCTGGCGTGTAAACCCTTTAATATGGCTAGACCTTTCGGCAACATATCGCTGCAACAGTGCATGCGCTAACAACACCATATCCTCGCCGCGCTCACGCAATGGCGGCAATGCAATCACCACCACCCCGAGACGGTAAAACAAGTCCTCGCGAAAGCGCCCCTCAGCTATGGCCTGGTTCAAATTGGCATTGGTGGCAGCAATCACCCGCGCATTGACCGGGATCGTTTCCCGCCCGCCCACGCGCTCAATTTGATGCTCTTGTAAAAAGCGCAACAGCTTCACCTGTAACAAGAACGGCAATTCGCCTACTTCATCGAGAAATAAAGACCCTTCTTGAGCGAGTTCTACCCGCCCCTTACGCTGTATATGGGCCCCCGTAAAAGCGCCTTTTTCATGACCAAATAGCTCACTTTCAAGGAGGTTCTCGGGTATGGCACCGCAATTGATAGCCACAAAAGGCCCTTTGTGTTTGATACTCTGCCGGTGGATCGCTCGGGCCACTAATTCCTTACCTGTGCCACTCTCGCCGACAATGAGCACGGGGACCTCCGCAGTCGCCACTTTGCGAATCGTGGCAAAGACTTCTTGCATCTGAGGGCTATTCCCGACCATCCCTTCAAAGCGATCACCAGAGAGCCGCTCTTGTAATAATCGGTACTCATGCTCTAGGCGATACACGTGCAAGGCACGGCTGACGATCACGGACAACTCATCGAGTGCCACCGGCTTGCGCAGAAAATCATAAGCCCCTTGAGCGATCGCTTGCAGCGCATGATCTTTGCCATCCTGTCCGGTAATCACGATCACTTTGGTATAAGGAGATTCTTGTATAATCTCATTCAGAGTGCGAAATCCCTCCGTCACGTCTCGCGGATTCGGTGGCAGGCCGAGGTCCAGAGTGGCCACGGCAGGCCGATCACGTCGTATCATCCCCAACGCATGCTGGCGATCTGAGGCGATACAGACCTCGTAATCGCGAGTAAAAGCCCACTTCATCTGGCTCTGAATTTCTTCATCATCTTCAATGATCAGAATGTTTGACTTCTCCATAATGCTCCATCAATGGGTTATTGGGGTGTCTCTAGCAGTACCTCTGGGGCCGTGGGAGCTGACGCGTCTTCTGGAGTGATGCACGCCACCGGCAATAACACACGGAATGTACTACCTTTGCTCGCAATGCTTTCGGCTTCAATGCGTCCATGATGGGATTCAATAATCTTTTTACTATGAAACATGCCAATACCTAGTCCCTGGCTCTTAGTGGTCTGAAAGGGTTCAAAGAGTCTCTCGCTCAAAAACTCATGGGACATCCCACATCCATTATCGCTCACGGTCACCACCACCCACGGCTCCACCCAAGCCGTCGCTAGACGAATTTCCCCGTCTTGGTCCATCGCCTCAATGGCATTTAAAAGCAAATTGCCGATCACTTTTTTGATTTGTTCCCGATCAACCTGTATTGGCGGTAATGGCAACATTTCACGGTGCCACTGAACAGAGCTTGTCCCTTCCAATTCGGCCACTGTGTCTTGAATCAGGACGTTGAGATCCGTTTCTGTGAGATGCAGCTCAATGGTATGGGTAAATAGGGTGAGCCGACTACACATTGCATTCATCTTGGTCACGCTTTTTGAAATCACATGCAGCATATCGTCCCGGAATTCAGGATTGTCATAATGTACCGGTAGGTTTTGTACCATCAGTGAAAGCTTAGCGGCGAGGTTCTTCAAATCGTGAACAAAAAACGTCGACACGGTTTGAAAAGCATCCATCTGCTTTATCTCAAGCAAATGTTGTGATAATTGCGCATTTTGCAAACTTGCAGCTGCTTGATCTGCAATGGTTTTCAGCAAGTCAAAGTCTTCCGCCACAAACGGCTCTCGGGTCAGGCGGTCACTAAGGGTAATCATGCCCAGAATCTGCTGGCCGGAGACAAGCACCGTGCCGTATCGGATGCGAATCGCTTGTAAGTCGTCTCTTACACCATCGTGAAGCCCTTGTCGGAGTCGTAGCGGTGAAGCAAAATCGACCGGCATTGTATGCGGCAGCATGGCCGCCATCAAGGCATGCACGGTTGTTTCCCAGCCGCAAGGCAAGATTTGCCGATCCCAACTCACCGTTGAACCGCCGATGACAAACTGGTTTTGCAGCTCTACCGGCACGTGCAAAAGCCATACAGTCACTGCGGGAACCCCAAAGGTGTCAGAGACCAACCTAGCGATGACGTTACAGAGTTCTCGAGGATCGATAATCGAAGCCATACGCTGCGTGTACAGGCTCCATATGCGGCGGTAATCGTAGCGGGCTCGAAAGACGTAGCGATTGAGCAACCGACGGCTTTCATAGCGAACGAGATCAGAGATCAACACCACCAAGGTTAAGACGAGCACTCCCCCGCCCCACAGGGCACCTTCCGGTGGGAGCCCACTGGCCAACAAGAGAGATAGAATAGCAATCTTGAGGCTCACCGCATGCCGAGGAAAAGACCGCGCCACATAGAGTTGCACATCAAATCGCCGCCGCCGCCACAACGCGGCCATGATCAGCACGTTTGCCAAGATCGTCGCTGTCGTCTCAATGGCCATGAACGAGGCAGGCCGTGTCCCCAATAACAGCGTTTGACCGGCCGTGTAGACTTGGGCCGCAAAGACACAGCCCATGCCGAGCACCACAAATTTGATTTGGGCTCGAATACTACCCGCAGAGGCCCGCAGCGTTTTTTCCAACTCGGCGAGAATCGCCATGGCACTGCCCAGGGTCAGCAGGTAAAATCCGTACCCGGCCCAGTTGAGCAGTCGTAAGTGCATCGGCTGTACAGCAACCAACCCTAGCGGTAAAACAAAGGCGATCGGTATCGCCCACCGCCATGCTCTGACATGTTCTCCAGGATTGAAGCGGGCAAAGCACACACTGAACAGGAGCCCAAGTCCGGGCAAACCAGCACTTGCCAGCAGCTGCAAGCGCTCCCAGTACATAGACTGCGCGCTCAGACCGGCACCGAGTTGCATCAACGCCAGACACGTCATGGCAATGGCAAAGGTTTGGTGGATCAAGCGGCGCGGTGCCACGGCCAATCCGCCTATTGCAACGCCAAGGGATAGGGTCGCCGCCATCAATGCTAAAATCGCTTGCAAGGTCATGTGTATCATGCTCGATTTGCGCCCGCGATATACTTCGAAACAATGAAAGAGGGTCCAGAGGAGGGGCGCACAGCAATACACCTGCAGTTGCCTTCGTGTCCTTACTGGATCGTGCTTAGGAGAGAGAGACTACGAGGTATGGGGCATGAGGGCGTCAATCAATTTGACAACCTCATGCCACCAGGACATCCTGGCGGCATGAGGTCATACCGGCGTCATCGAGGTCTCCACAACGCCGCTCGGTCTAAACTGTGCTTTGATAGTAATCCATCAAGATTTGTGCACATTCCGGGCGGGCGAACTCTGGCGGTGGCGCAATCCCATTGCTCAATATCTCGCGGACTTTTGTACCCGACAACAAAACAAAGTCATCATTGGTGTGGTCAGGCACGTCGCGCATCATCACCACTTTGTTTAATTTCTTGGAATAAGCGGTATGATCAGCGTTAAAAATATCAATTTTTAAGGCGCCGTCGGGCACTTTTTCTGTGAAAATAGTTTGCGCATCAAACGCACCATAGTAATCGCCCACCCCAGCGTGATCGCGACCAACGATCAAATGAGTGCAGCCGCAATTTTGACGGAAAACCGCATGCAACACCGCTTCGCGCGGACCGGCGTACAACATGTCAAACCCATAGCCGGCGATCATCACGGTATTTTCCGGGAAGTACATCTCCACCATTTTACGAATGCAGGCATCGCGCACATCGGCGGGAATATCGCCCTGTTTCAGCTTGCCTAATAACATGTGAATCAAAATGCCATCGCTCCCCAATGCTTCTTGCGCCATGCGGCACAGCTCTTCATGCGCACGATGCATGGGATTGCGGGTTTGAAACGCCACGACGTTGGCCCAACCGCGCTCGGCAAATTCGTTTCGAATTTCCACCGCTGTGCGAAACGTATCTGGAAAATCAGTCTGGAAGTAACTGAAGTTCAAAACCTGAATCGGTCCGGATAGGGCATACTTACCTTGAGACAGAAAGGCATCGACCCCCGGATGGGCCGGATCGAGAGTTGCAAACACCTGTTGGGCGATGGACTCCAATTCGGCACGGGTAAATTCATCAATCGCGGTCACCTCTTGCACTGCAATCACCGGATGGCCGTCAACATTGGGATCGCGGAGGGCAATGCGATTGTGACCTTGCACTGCAGCGAGATCATCCGTCAGGTTCAAGATTGGCACGGGCCAAAATAGGCCATCGGCGGTCTGCATAGCGTCGGCAACCCGAACCGCGTCCGCTTTATTCATATAGCCTTTAAGCGGGGTAAAATACCCGCCGCCCAGCATGACCGCGTTCGCGGCGGCGGCTGAACTGACAAGCAGGGAAGGCAGACGCTCCGCCTCGGCTGCCAAAGCCTGACGTTGGGCCGTGTCCTCTACAAATAGCGGTTTTAATTCATCAGTACCATGCGGCTTAATCATGGACTCACACTCCTTTCATACAGGTCTTGTAAAGCTACTTTATGGAATTGAAACATCAATAGAACTATGCGGAGAGTAGGCCATGCCGACGCAATGCCGTCAAAATCATATCCACTTCTTCGTCGAGGGTCATATGATCCGTACGCAAATGGATTTCTGGATTCACAGGCACTTCATAAGGGTCGTCGATACCGGTAAAATTTTTAATCTCGCCGGCGCGGGCCTTTTTGTACAACCCTTTGGGGTCACGCTTTTCCGCTTCGGCGAGCGACACATCAACAAACACTTCAATAAAGGCCAAGCCGCCTTCGCGATGGAGATGGCGAACGATATCCCGGTCGGCGACATAGGGGCTAATGAAACTGTTGAGACACAAAATGCCCGCATCTGCAAACAGCTTGGACGCTTCGCCAATACGCCGGATATTTTCCGCGCGGTCTGCAGCGCTAAAGCCAAGATTCTTGTTCAAACCCATACGGACGTTATCACCATCTAGGCGATAGGCCAGTTTGCCCTCTTTGAGTAATGCTTGTTCAAGAGCAACTGCAACCGTAGATTTGCCACTGCCGGACAAACCGGTGAACCAGATGGTAGCCCCCTTTTGCCCGAGTAATTGAGCACGATCTTCACGGTTGACTTCGCCTTCATGCCAATAGACATTTGTTGCCTTTTGTTCTACCATGGATGTACTTCCTTTATGAGTACTGGGACTGAATAAGTGAAGGTTGCGCAGCCGGCTCCATCAGCAAATTCGATCACCAACCTTCTCTCTGGATCATTAAAAATATTGCTTTAGCGATTTGGCAATCGAAGGGTTGAGCTGCTCAGCCGTTTCTCCCGCCGCCACAAGATCACGGGACGAGGATATTTCACCACTGGGTCGGATACTCACTAGGTTTCCATCAACTTTCATGCGCGGACACCCATGGACGACCTGCATGCAACCCTATTCCCCTATCGATTAATTGGTCAACGAACGCTCGGGGTTGTTTACAGCTTAACGTGTCAACACCATGACAAACATAATGAATGAATAATTTGATAAGCCACGTATCGACAAAACAACAAAATTCTTGAATGAGACACGTCCCTGTCACAGCCGGGACATAAGGCCCAACACGTCCCTTAACAACTTGACGCCCCTCAAGGCATTCGCGCTCCTGCTCGTCTCCTCGTCCCGGCTCGGCGACGATATCCAGGGTGGAGAAACAATCTCTTTTCGGCCCAGAACCTATTGCATACGTAATATAAGTGAATGTTAACGAAAGATACATGAGGGTAGGGCTCAAGCCACCAACGACGGCACCACAGCGCCTTCCGGCATGGAAGTATCAGTTGAAGCCCAGGAGAACCGAGCCGAAACCCCCGGGGATACATCTGACTAAGCGATACCGGTATCGCGTCGCAACAGCATGCCCGACACGTGTTACGCTTTTAACAGATCGCTAAAATAAGCAATGGTTTTTTCCAGCCCTTCTTCGAGTGACACCTCTGGCTTCCAACTGAGAAAGGTGTTTGCACGCGTGATGTCGGGACGGCGCTGGATAGGATCATCGGACGGAAGGGATTTATAAACAATTCGAGATGAAGAACCCGTCATCGATAAAACGCGTTCAGCCAGCTCGCGCATCGTAATTTCGGTCGGGTTGCCAAGATTGACCGGCCCCGTAAAGTTATCCGGACTTTGCATCAACGCCACAAACCCAAGAATGAGATCGTCAACATAGCAGAAGCTGCGGGTTTGCAAGCCGTCTCCATAGATCGTGATCGCCTCACCAGTCAGGGCTTGAACAATAAAATTGCTGACCACGCGGCCGTCATTGGGGTGCATCCTCGGCCCGTAGGTGTTAAAAATACGCGCGACCTTAATCTGCAAGCTGTGCTGACGATAGTAATCAAAAAAGAGCGTCTCCGCACAGCGCTTGCCCTCATCGTAACAAGCCCGCAAACCAATGGGGTTGACATGCCCCCAATAATCTTCCGTTTGCGGATGCTCAATCGGATCCCCATAGACTTCGCTCGTCGATGCCTGCATGATTTTCGCTTTCACACGCTTGGCCAAACCAAGCATGTTAATGCTACCGTGCACCGAGGTCTTTGTCGTTTGTACGGGGTCGAATTGGTAATGAATCGGGGAAGCCGGACACGCCAAATTGTAGATCTGATCGACTTCGACATAGAGCGGGATGCAAATGTCGTGGCGCATGACTTCAAAGTGTGGATTAGCCATTAAATGGATCACATTCTCACGACGCCCCGTATAAAAATTGTCGACGCAGAGCACGTCGTATCCCATCTGTAACAATTTTTCGCACAAGTGTGACCCCAGAAAACCGGCGCCTCCGGTAACCAGAACGCGCTGCCTCAAATAATCATTCATAATTCATTTCTTCAACGAAACCGTTTAAATGTATCAACCCTGATACAACCGCATGATACAAGCTTCTTATTCTGATCTACCTTAAAGAAGTCAGAAGAAGATACGACACTCCCAATGATCGCGCAATAGAAACCTTATAAATGGGTATGTACTACCCCCTTTCGAATCTCACTGAAGATTCAATATGTTTTCTACCACCATTCGGAGCATAAACAACGAACACACTGACGACGGCACCTCAGATTTTGCGAACCAAGTGCTTCGTCCCCTGATCGAGTCCGTCCAAGGTCAGCTCGTACATGGGGAACACCTTGCGGACGAGTTCGATACTGGGGCGATTCCAATTGCGAGAAGGGATGGGATTAAGCCAGATACAAGACTTAAAATGGGCTTCGATACGACGCAACCATTCGATTCCGGGCGTGCTGTTGTGGTAATAATAATAAATCGCCCCACCGGGCTCGACCAGCTCTTCCGGTGCCATATAGGCGTCCCCGACCAAAATCACCTTGTAGTCGGCATCCAGCGTCCGGAGCAGGGCCTGGACGGACGTTTTCTTGTTCATCCGAATATCCGTATAGACCTGCTCGTAGATACAATTATGGAAATAGTAGTGCTGAAAATCCTTAAAATGAGTCATCTGGTGGGCGGCTGAAAACAATTGCTCCATGACATGAGTATAAGGCAACATCGAGCCACCGGCATCCATGAGCAACAAGACCTTTGAATTATTCTTGCGGGACGGGGAAAAGACCAATTCGATCTCACCGCCATTGCGGCTCGTCTGATCAATTGTCTCATCCAGATCCAGCTCCTCTTCCGCGCCTAGACGCTGTAGGTAACGGAGTTTTTTCAACGCCATTTGGGTCTGGCGAATATCGAGCGTGCGGTCGTGGCGATAGTTCTGATAGCGGCGGTCCTCGGCCACCTGCACAGCACTTCGCTGCCCGCCCTCACCACCAACACGGATGCCCGCCGGATTTTTACCGTTGTTGCCAAAGGGGGACGTGCCACCGGTGCCAATCCAACGATTGCCGCCATCGTGCCGCTCTTGTTGCTCCTTGAGTCGCTCGGCAAACAATTCCCGTAGGGCCTCCAAGTCGAGCTTCGGCAACATCGCGAACTGCTCCGGTGTCAATCCCTCCAACCCCTTGGGGTCTTGCAACCAATTTAAGATCTCGTCCACAATCTCAGCCGGCGTCTCAATACCCTTGAAGGTGTCTTTGAAGGCAAGATCGTAGGCATCGTAAAATCCGACGTCTTTCACTAATAACGCTCGAGCCAAGACGTAAAACCGATCGAGTGAAGCGTGTGCATACCCTTCGCTCAATGCCCGCATGAGCGACATCCACTCGGTGATCGACACCGGAATCCTATGGCGCCGCAGGTGGTAGAAAAAATCGAGAAACATAGTATCCTCTCAGTAACGTGACCGTATTGCCCCTGCACCGGCAGCGGCGCGCTTCATGTAGACGTCGAAGTCGGTCTCTTTTTTGAGCAAGACACCTAAAAAGGGAATCTTGTCTTCGAGCTGCTCCGGCGTGACACCAGCGACTACGAGGGCTTGTAGCCAGTCGATCAGTTCAGAGGTAGAAGGCTTTTTGCGGAACGTGTCGATCTGACGCAATTCATAGAAACGCTCTAGGGCTTGCGAGAGAAGGTCTTCGGCCAAGTGGGGATGATGCACGCCAACGATCTGAGCCATCAACCCCTGATCCGGAAAAGTAATGTAGTGGAAGACACAACGCCGTAGGAACGCGTCCGGCAATTCTTTTTCAGAGTTCGACGTGATGATGACAATGGGCCGATGCTTAGCGGTGACCCGCTCATCCGTTTCCAAGACGTGAAAATTCATTTCGTCGAGTTCATTGAGCAAATCGTTGGGAAACTCAATATCCGCTTTATCCACTTCGTCGATCAATAGCACGACTTGCTCGTCCGCGGCAAAACTCTGGCCGAGCGTCCCCAAACGAATATAGCGTCCGACATCCGACACATCTCCATCGCCGAAACGCGCATCGTTGAGGCGCTGTACGGTATCGTAGATGTAGAGTCCGTCTCTGGCTTTGGTGGTAGATTTGACATTCCATATCAAGAGGGATTTGTTTAGGGCTCGAGCGATGTTGTGAGCCAACAGGGTCTTGCCAGTGCCGGGTTCGCCTTTGACGACCAACGGGCGCTGCAACGCGATAGCCACATTTACCACGTCGCGCAGATCAGGTGAAACAATGTATTTATCAGTGCCAATAAACTGATCGAAGCCATTCGTGGCCATGCCAACTCCTCACGATAGCCAATTGGGATAAGAGCGATCATCATTCATCACGCACGCAGCATATCGGGATGTCGCGCTGGGGTCAAGTCAGGCCACGACTTGCGTTGGTGTATGGAGAGCCGTATCATGTCTACCCACATGAGATGCCGGTGGATTGACCTATAAAGTTTTAGGTGACCTAGAGCCAGTCGCCGTTCTCGGCTCCAGGTCGATGAGGATTCAATCAAAGGACCTGATCAAATGCCGTACGATGCTGCAGCGGACGCGCCCCTTCCCGACCTGGCGCCACACGTGCTCCAGGAGATCTATGCCCATGCTCGTGAAACCTACCCGGAAGAATGCTGCGGGCTTTTAATGGGGGCCGACGACTCGACTGAGATCGATGAAGTCAGGCGATGCGTCAATGAACAAAATCGCTACCACGAACTCGACCCTGAACGCTTTCCACGCACGGCGCGGGAGGCCTATTTTTTAGGGGGCAAAGATCTGCGTTTTCTTATGGAAAGCATCAGCAGTTCTCGCCCGGTCAAAGTGATTTATCACTCGCATCCAGATGTCGGCGCCTATTTTTCGGACGAAGACACGCGCGCCGCCTTAGGACGGGAGCCGGACGACACGGCTGAGCCGCAATATCCGGTGGACCATATTGTCATTGATGCGCAGTCCGATCATATCGCCGGCGCCAAACTGTTCCGTTGGAGCCCCAGCACCCGGACGTTTGTACAAGCGGCGGAATACGTCAGCGAGCCCTGATAAGGAGAACACTATGACCCCCCAATCCCTCGCAGACATGGTGATCGACAATAAACGAGATGGCTTGTTTCGCGTCAACCGCCGAGCCTTTACCGACCCGGATATCTTGGCTCTAGAACACGAGCGCGTCTTTGAACGCACGTGGCTCTATGCCGGACACACGTCCGAGGTGCCCGAGCCCGGCGATTTCCGCAGCCGCAAAGTGGCGGGCCGGCCCATCATCTTAGTGCGCGGCACGGATGGTGTCGTCCGCGTTCTCCTCAACACCTGCACCCACCGGGGTGCCCAGGTCTGCCGCGAAGCTTGCGGCAACGCCAAGTCGTTTCAGTGTTTTTATCATGCCTGGACTTTTAATAATGAAGGCGTGCTCATCGGCGTGCCAGGCGAGGAGGCGTACAGCGACGCCTTTCACCGAGACGCACTCGGTTTGGCATCCCCGGCACGGGTGGACATTTACCGCGAGTTTGTCTTTATCAGCTTTGATCCCAACGTGGAAGACCTGTTGGATTACCTCGCCGGTGCCCGTGAATATCTCGACCTCGTGTGTGACCAATCCGAGATCGGCATGGAAGTGGTGCATGGCACCCAAGCCTACAGCATGCGAGCCAACTGGAAGCTGCTGGTCGAAAACAGCATGGATGGCTATCACGCCCGCACCACGCATCTACGCTATTTTGACTATTTGATTTCTACCGGCGTGGACCCGGCTCGGGTGTCGGGGCGCCGTGGCGGCCGCGGCCGCGCCTTGGGCAATGGCCATGCGGTGATCGACAGCGAACCGCTGTGGGGCCGCCCGATCGCCCGCTGGTCGCCCGCCTTTGGCGAGGGCAAACGGGCCGAGCTGGAAGCTGTACAACAACGATTTGCAGATCGCTTTGGGGCCGAATGGGCCTACCGCATCACCCAGACCAGCCGCAATCTGTTGATTTTTCCGAATCTCATCATCAATGACATCATGGCGATTACGATTCGCACGTTCTTCCCGGTCAGCCCAGACTATCTTGAGATCGATGCCTGGGCGCTGGCGCCGAGCGACGAAAGCGCAGAAGACCGAGCGCTGCGCCTCGACAATTTCCTAACCTTTCTGGGCCCCGGCGGCTATGCCACGCCGGACGATGTGGAAGCTCTGGAATCGTGTCAGTTGGGTTTTCGCAACCGTGAAGTAATGTGGAACGACTTGTCTCGCGGAATGCGAAACGACCAGCCCGAAGTCACAGATGAATTGCAAATGCGGGCGTTTTGGCGCCAATGGCACACCCTCATGCAGTCCCCCCGGGGCTCAGAGACAGCAGTACGCCAACCCATGGCGGTGTAGGAGGGCGATCAGGATGGTGACGTCGACATCGGTAATCACACGGGCGCAAATCGAAGATTTTCTCTATGAAGAAGCAGCTCGGCTCGATGAATGGCGCTTGCGCGACTGGCTGGAGCTGTTGACGGATGACGTCGTCTATGAAGTGCCGTCAACGGATGTGCCGGATGGGGACTCGCGCAACACGCTTTTTATTGTCGCGGACAATGCTGAACGGCTGCGTCTTCGGGTTGAGCAATTGCTCGGCAAGTCCGCCTGGGCGGAAAATCCGAAATCGCGGACCCGCCGTTTGATCAGCAATGTCAGAATTCGCGAGGCGGACGGCGACACCCTGAAAATCACCGCCAATTTTGTCGTCTACCGCATGCGCTCGGGACATATCGACACCTATATCGGACGCTACGAGCACACGTTGGTGCAACACAATGGCACGCTCAAAATTCGCTATCGCAAAGCCATTTTGGATCTGGAAGCTCTGCAGCCACATGGCAAAGTCAGCATTATCTTGTAGCGATACCCGGAGGGACGGCAACCGTGAAACTAGAAGGGAAAGTGGCCCTGATCACAGGGACGAGCCCGAACATCGGCGGTGGTATCGCCCTGGGCCTGGCGGCCGAAGGGGCTAGATTGGTGTGCGTCGATCTAGATGGGGCCAAAGCGAACGCGTGTGCCGCACAGATCCGGCAACAAGGAGGCGAGGCGCTCGGTCTGGTCTGCGATGTCACGGATGAAGCGCAGGTCAAAGGCGCGATTGCCCAAGCGGTCGAGGCGTATGGCGGTATTGATATTTTGGTCAACAACGCTGTCATCTTCAACACCAAGGGCGTCCTTGACATGCCGGTCGCGGAGTGGCGTCAGCAACTCGATGTGATGCTGACCGGTGCCTTTTTGTGTACCCAAAACGTGGCTCAGGTCATGATCGATCAGGGTCGGAGGGGAGCGATCATCAACATAATCTCTACCGCTGGTCATCAAGGCGAACCCTGGAATGTGGGGTATTCCACGGGCAAGAGTGGTTTGCTCAATTTTACTCGTTCGATCGCCATGGAGCTGGCCGAATTTGGCATTCGCGTCAATAGTCTCACGCCAACCGCAACCGATGCGAGCGAAGGCATAGCACGCGCCGAACAATGGGGAGTACCCCCCCGCGGCCAGCCAGCGGCCAGTCCGAGGCGGCGCGGTTTCACGGGCGATGCAAAACTTGGCACCCCCATGCAAATGCTGCCGAGTCCCCGCCATTACGCACGCGCTGCGGTATTTCTGGCCTCAGAGGACGCGGAGATGATCACTGGCGAGGATCTGCGGGTGGATGCCGGGGCGGTCGCGCGTTACTGGCGCTGGGATCCGTCTGCACCCCCGGCATAAGGCTTTGGCGCCATCATACAGCTCAGGTGCTTTCCAAATACCTTATTTTTGAAAGCACCTAGGAAATCAAAGGTCTCAAGATTTGCATGTTCACCTGAGAAACTGATGGTGAACGCCTGTCTGCAGGCAAATAGCATTCAAAATTAATGAAGACAATATAGAGTACAATATGCTGAAAAAAGGGAGCTGACATCGTAACAAAGATTCCGACATGCAAGAGAATCCCGCCTATTAAAAATACAATGACAGACTTCCTGAAAAACAAACTTACAAAAAAGAAAACCTCAAATAAAATGGTGGCAATAGAAAGCATGATACATAACGTATGTTGTTGTGCCAGCCAGATACCTAATGGTTTATCGAAGTTAATTGCATTAGCGAACATATATCTCTGTAATGTATAGCCATTCATCCATTCAAATCCACCATATATAAGCTTAGCTATACCTGTCGAAAAATATGCATAAGCCAATAAAACTTGAGTTAGTATGAGTGGCTACATGGCAGTGTTCAGTGCGATGGCCTGGTTTGCAGATGTATCGCTTTCACTTGTTCTTAGTCTCCGCAGCAGTGCATCAATCGACAACCGTTTACCTGATGGTGACAAAGCAAGCAAGAGTATAAAAATACAAAGGATTGCTTCGGAATGGTGCTCTTCACCATAAGAATATCTGAGTGCGACAAAAAACCAGTTGCCCAGCGCGAATACCAGCGCCGAGGCACGCGTCGCTAAACCGATGACCGCAGTGAGCCCTGCAATCGCCGTTATCCAGTAAATGATCGAAATCGACTGGGATGTAAAGACCAGGTCCGCAGGAAAGAGAGCGTCAATCAGAGAGATAAAAATTTGAGGTTCAATAAATTTTGTCCCACCGTCCAAAAGATCAATGTGAAATTCTAGAGAAGGGAAAAAGAAAATTAATTTCGAAGCAGTGATAATGATGCGGCATATCGCAAGATTGTAAGCAGATGATTCCGGAAACCAAAAATTTTGCCAACCTTGAACGAAGCGATTCATTGATATCCTCTCTACTTATAGATATGACTTATGGTGATACGTCATAAGCCATGATTGGAGAGTCGATTTTTTCTATCCCTGCATCGCTCATTTCGTATCGCTCTGTTTGTATTTGAATATGAGTGACGCGATCCTGACGATCTCGATTTAGTAAGGTAGCCAACTTTCTAGCCGCATTTTTATCCCCTTGCAACATGGGATATACAAACACTCTCCGGTAGCCATAATGACCTAAGGGAATACGATTTTTATCCTTTCTATAAGTATTTCTCAGTAAATTAAAAAATGGTGGGTGATGAATAGATGTGATATCCAATATACTTCCAGTTTCTGTTTTAGCAGATATACGTACTCTTTTTGCGCTTATTTTTGCATTTGCAGGACGGGAATTTCGATACATGCCCCATGCCATAATAGGCCACAATGTTTGTCTTTTTCCAGCATACTCTTGCATGAGTGGTAATACATGTAAACCGATAATCAGGGCAATGAATAGTGATATAGCCCAATAGGCTCTCTTCATTCATGTACCTTTAAATTAAATTAAATGTAGACTGAAGACAAACAAGATAAGACCTTAACGATAACACATTCAAATGTCACCAAATGCAGCTCTGAGCAAAGAATAGATCACAGAGAAAAATGCAATGGGACTTATTCCTGTGCCTTCAGTGTATACCGGCAAGAGGCAACACGGTTTATGGTGCAGCCTCGGTCGTAGGGCAGTTGGGAATCCTGTGTACGCGGACACTTACCCCTTCACGCAGATTGCTAAAATGTTCCCGCATCGCCGCCATCGCCGCTTCGCGGGTGTGAAACCGGTAGGGTATGCCGGCTTGCCGGCTGGCGGTGCGCCAGCCTTGCATCCCCGAGCCATGGTAGGCCCAGACTTGAATCACGTAAAACGTGGCCATACGCCCTCCGAACCCATGCCATAAACATCTACGGCGGGCCGCTAACCCATCACCCGAGACGTATGTAGGGTCTCAAGTTGGCGCAGAATGTGGCTGCCCCGCAGACGATCGCCCCCGGCACTGACCCCGTGCCGGGTGGCGGTAAAAAACGCCGTATCCCAAACTTCAGCCAGATAATAAGCCAGGAGCTCACCCGCGATACAATCCACCAGAGGGGAAAAGACTTCGGGCACGATTTGTGGGACCGCCAGGATACGATCGGCGTGCGAGGCGTCAAATACCTCGGGCTGATGGGTGACCAGCAACGTGTAGCGGCCGATCTCCTTGACATAGGGCAGCAGCTCTTGAGCCCGCTCCACACATGGCCCTGGCGGGATGATGAAACATGTGGGGGTGCGTTCCTGGCGATTAAAAAACTGAATGTGCGCCCATTCTTCCAGATCCTGTGCCCAGGCATTGGCCCCGCAGCTCTCCACCAGCTTGGCCGCTGAAAAGAGGGACGTGGCGTAGCTCGGCCCAGCCCCGACGAACACCCAATTTTCCTGCTCGCGCAAGGCCTCGGCCAGTTGCCGGATGACGGCATCATTGGCCTCAATCGTCACCTCGATACTAGAGGCCACGTCTCGCAACTGCCGCCGCCATGCCGCTGCCGCCGCCGGTGACAGGACCGCGCGCCGCTCGCCCAATGCGATGGCGCATAGGAACAGACTTAGCAACTGCACGGTATACGACCGGATGCCGGGCGCACGGCCCATCGCATCGATCGGCACGGCAATTGCCGTCGCCGCTTCCTGGGCGATCAGACTCTCCGGACGGCCCGTGATGGCAATCGTGTCGGCCCCCGCCGCTTTAGCCATGGCCATCGCCTCAATCGATCGGGCCACCCCGCCGGAATTGGAAATGCCGAACACCACGGCGCCTTCAGGCAGCACAGCCGCTTCATAGCGCGCAAAGGCCATCGACGATAATGCCTTCACCGGCAGACGGCAAAACTGGGCAAAGGCCATCTCGCAGGCCAGACCGGCATAATACGAATCGCCACATCCTGCCGTATAAATGCTGCGCCAACGATCCGTCCGGCACGCTTCCAGAATCTGCTTGACCAGCGGCTCAGCGCGGTCGCAAACCTCACGCACTAGGGCGGGTTGACTCACAATCTGATCATACATTGCCTGACGTGTCGCATTCGTCTCCATCGATTCTCCCCTGCAGTTGTCACGCCAAAGCTTGACAATCGATATACCTCATATTAAATTTGTTAGCACTCCACCACGATGAGTGCTAATTATTGTGTGCGACGTCCCTACGGTTTTTCTCTAAACAAGACAGCCTATACCAATGCCCTTTGAGGAGAGGTAAGTATGCCCATCTATGAATACCGCTGCCTGGATTGTAACCATGAATTTGAGCGCATGCTGAAATTTTCAGACCCACCCCTGGAGACGTGCCCGATCTGCGAAGGCACGGTGCAAAAACTTATCTCTCGATCCACGTTTCACCTAAAGGGCGATGGCTGGTACGTCACCGACTATGCCCGCAAATCCGGAAATGACGACAAGGGTGAGGCGAAAAGCACATCGGAGACCAGCTCGGCGAGCAGTTCATCGGATAACAGTAAGTCGGATAGCAGCAGCTCCTCCAGCAAATCTACCGACACCACAACTGCCACATCGCCGTCATCTTCATCATCTTCTTCTTCAACCACAACGCCATCTGCGGCGTCATCGACTTAAAACCGTGTACAAGAGGGGCTGGCACGTCTTGCCAACCCCCTCCCCCTATCCTTAGGACATCTGCTTTGCCTGCCGCGAACGAATATTGATGCGAAAAATCGGCTTTTCACGAAACGCAAAGATATTCTTAAATTGCTCTTTTGAAAATCCGGAGTCCTTGCCCAGCCGTCGCCGGAAATGCATCTCGACCTCCCGCCCGTCTTGATATTGCCCGCGGACAATGAGTTTGTCCTCAATGCTTTTGACCTGAAAGGCGTTATACTGCACCTCTTCGCCGCGCGCCAAATGGCGAAACATATTTTGCGTTAAGGCCGTGTATTTTTTCATCGAATTTTCCTTCACCATCAAGACCTCCAGAAGGCGGGCAGACACATGACGAGTAGCGCCGAAAACTCCAAACGTCCCAAGAGCATACAAGCTGAAAGCATCCACTTGGCAGCAGCCGGCAGCCCGGCATAATCATCGTAGGGCCCCACCTCCCCCAATCCCGGGCCGACATTACCCAAGGCGGATGCCACCGCGGACAATGCCGTGACAATGTCAATATCGAATAGCGTCAACCCCAACGTCGCAATGGCACAACATGCCATATATAATACGAAAAAAGCTTGTACAACGATTAACACATCGCCTGCAATATTCTGCTCGCCAAGGCGGAGCGAAGCCACGGCCCGAGGATGCAAAAGGCGATAGAGTTGCCAGTAGGCATGCTTGACCAGCAGAATCACCCGCATATGTTTAATCCCGCCACCGGTTGAACCGGCGCATCCGCCAAAGAAGAACAATAATAGCAGGGTAAATTGGGCAAAGATAGGCCACCGTTCAAAATCGACGCTGGCAAAGCCCGTCGTGGTCGTCAGCGACACCACTTGAAACAGTACATGCCGGAACGCAGTGGGGATGGGAAAGATCGATCGCGCCGCTAAAAACAGGGTCAGGATCAACGTCGTGACCCCCACCACGCCGAGATAAAAACGCCATTCCGGATCTCGCCAATAGATACTAAACCGGCCCTGTACCGCCGCAAAGTGCAAACTGAAATTGGAGCCGGCCAACAGCATGAAGACGATGACCACGGCCTCAATATAAACGCTGTCATAGGCGCCGATACTGGCTGCTCGCGGCGAAAAGCCACCTGTCGCCATGGTGGTGAAGGTGTGGAGTGCCGCATCGTATACGGACATGCCGCCAAGCCACAGCAAGAGGAGCTGGCATACGGATAAAATGAGGTAGACACCCCATAGCAACTTGGCGGTCTGACCGATTTTGGGTACCAAACGATCGGGTGTAGGGCCAGGGACCTCACCCCGGTAAAGCTGTAACACCCCGACGCCAAAGAGCGGAAAAATGGCGAGAAAGAGAACGATGATGCCCATGCCGCCGAGCCATTGGATCAAACCGCGCCAGAAGAGGACGGATTCAGGTTGGCCGTCAATCTGAGTAAAGACGGTGGCTCCGGTGGTGGTAAAGCCCGACATCGACTCAAAAAACGCATCGGTAAAAGTCGGCACAGCCCCGGACAACAAAAACGGCAGGCTACCGAAAATCGTCATGACACACCACATGATCGGCACCGCCATGAGCCCTTCACGGCGCTCTAACGGGCGGTGTTGATAGGGCAAAATCGCAAAAATGCCGCCGCAGAGCCACGTCATCCCGCAAGACCAGATCATGGGCATCCATGCCTCGTCCTGGTAGAGCCAACTGATGCCTAATGGGAAAAGCATGGTGGCGCTCAAAGAGAGGAGCGCCAGGCCGAGGAGATGAATCAGTTGGGTGATATGCATGCCGGGACGCTTTATTGATGGATTGATTTATTCACTAAACCACTTTTCCGCCTGCCTCACCACCTCAGGCAGCGTAAAGACAATGACCCGGTCATGTGCCTGGATTATCGTCTCGCCCCCCGGAATGACAATCTCATCACCATGAGCTACCGCCCCGATAATGATCCCTGCCGGCAGCTTCAACTTGCGCAACGGCCGGCCAATCACTTTGGAACGCGGGGCAGCGACCATTTCGAGCGTTTCCGCCTCGGTGTGAATCGATGTAAAGACGGATAACACCTCCCCTCGCCTTAGATATCGGAGAATCGAGCCGGCCGTGATCAACCGGGGACTAATGGCAGCATCAATGCCCAAGGCAGCCACCAAGGGGACCAAATCGGGCCGTTGGATCAACGTCATAACGCTGTGGGCGCCATGGGTTTTGGCCAAGAGCGCGGCAATTAAGTTAGTACCTTCATCGTTGGTCACCACGACCACGGCGTCCATGTCGGCAACACCTTCTTCCTGTAACACCTTCACATCCGTAGCATCGCCGTGCAAAACTAAAGTGTGCGAGAGGCGCGCAGCCAAGACCTGGCACTGCGTGGCATCGCGCTCCAGCAGTTTGACTTGGTAGTCGATCGGATCCGATTCGAGCCGCTGCGCAACCTGCAGGCCCACGCGTCCACCGCCAATAATCAACACCTTACGGGTTGGCCGAGGCATCACCCCGAACCAGTGCATATGCTCATCTATGCGGTCTGCCTTGCCAATGACCAACAAGTGATCGTGTGGCTTAATTACCGTACTGCCAGTGGGGATGATCGTCATGCGCTCACGCTGAATGGCCACGATCAAAAAAGACTGGTCCGGCGTCAAGCTCTGGGCAAAATTGCGCAACTTCTGGTGGGCTACAGGCGCGGAGGGCCGTACGAGAAAGCTTAACAGTTTGACCTGACCGGCCAGGAAATCGGCCGCTTCCTCTGCACCGGGTGATTTGATTAAATGCCAGATTTCTTCCGCCACCGCTTGGCTCGGATTAATCAGCAAATCAATGCCGATCGAACGCCCGGCATCCACCAGACGGGAGAGCTGAAAATCGGGATCGTTAATACGGGCAATGCGTTTGCTCACGCCGTACTCCCGCGCCAACAGGCAGGACACCAAGTTGACCTCGTCCGAGCTCGTGACGGCAATTAGCATATCGGCTTGCGCAATACCGGCATGTTCCAGCGTCGTCGCACTGGCCCCATGCCCACAATAGGCGAGCACATCGAGTTCCTCTTGGATCCGTTCGATCAAGGGTTGGGATTGGTCAATGACCGTCACATCGTGCCGCTCTCGGGAGAGTCGGCTCGCGATGTGATAGCCCACCTCTCCAGCTCCGACAATGACAAGACGCACAAGATCTCCCTTTACAGACTGTATTCAACGGGTTACACGAGACAGCCGACATGCCGGCATCCGGACACGACAGAGAGGCGAATGCGTGACAGGCAACCCCGACCGTCCACTCATACGGTGAGGGTCATACGGTGATCGCCTTTGCATCGATTGACATTTGACATAGCGTAACAGCCCCAGCGGTGCCCGGACTGCCGGCATAGTGGGAAGCAAGAATAGAAGAGTTGTAGCAATTCCCAACGCAACATGTCAAGTCTTCTGTAGAAAGCCTCTCCGCGATCAGGAGTTGACAATGGTTGGGAAAGGTCGATAATCGTGTTCGGCGTTGCTCTGCTGATCGTACCATACGGCTTGTCCAGAGAGGTTTGGGTGGGGCGCTCAGCCTGAAAAACAGGGAATTTGGCGATGAAGGTCCTACAAATTGGTCTCGGTCCTATTGGCATGGCGATCTCGCGTCTACTGATGCGAAAGCCGGGCTGGGAGATTGTCGCGGCGGTGGATACTGACGTGGTTAAACAGGGACGCGACCTCGGAGACATCATCGGACTCGACAGCCCCGTGGGCATTGACATTTGTAGTGAGATCCCGCCGCTTGGCTCAAGTGATGTCGATATCGCGTTTTTAACCACCGTCTCGACCTTTACCGAAGTGCTCCCGACCCTGCATACGCTGGCGCGCGCAGGCATTCATGTGATTGCCTCCACGGAAGAGCTCTTCTATCCCCATCACCGCTACCCTCAACAAACACAAGAGCTTGATACCATTGCCAAACAACATGGGGTATCGATTCTGGGAACGGGCATCAATCCGGGTTTTGTGATGGACACCCTCGCCCTCTTACTGACCGGGGTATGTCAAGATATCGCGCGCATTGCGGTGACCCGGGTGGTGAATGCGGCGGGCCGCCGACCCTCGCTGCAAAAGCAAATCGGTGTCGGGATGTCGCCCGAGTCGTTTGCACAAGCCGTTGAGCAACAACGCGTTGGCCTTGTAGGTCCAACTGATTCGCTCGCCTTTCTCGCCGATGTGCTCAAGTGGGAAATGGACGGTTTTAAAGAGCGCTTGGTCCCTGTCCTGTCGCACACCCCCTTGCAGGCGGCGCATGGCCAGGTCGAGTCCGGACAAGTCTGTGGCGTACGCCATCTCATCAAAGGGATGAGCAACGGCAAAGAGGTGATTTCGTTTGACTTGCGCGTCTATCTTGGGGCGGAGCAAACTCGAGACACGATCTACATCGAAGGGACGCCGACCTTAGAATCGACGCTCAAAAGTCCCGATTTAGAAGATGTTGCCGCCACTGGGCTGTTGGTGAATATGGGCCCTCTGGTGCATCAGGCCCGCCCCGGACTGTTAACCATGATCGATTTACCACTACCGCATTATCAACGCTGACGAAGGATGGCAAGCCAGTGGTTCAGGAAGCTTTAACGGGCTTACACGGAGGTGTTCTGCCGATTCAATGGCTCCATCGCGCCGCGCATGAAGGCTGGGTTAACGCTCCGGGAATACCTTTTAAGCCGGGGCAATTTCAGCCTGCGAGTCTCGACTTGCGTCTGGGCCCGGTGGCCTATCGTATCCGCAGCAGTTTTTTGCCAGGGCAAGACACCGTGGCTGACAAGCTGACCTCGCTCAAGATGTACGACATTGCGCTCACCCCTTCAGCCGTTCTCGAACGGGGTCATGCCTACCTCATTCCGCTTATAGAAGAGCTGGCCCTGCCGCCCGATATCCATGCCAAGGCCGACCCCAAAAGCTCCACTGGGCGCCTCGATATCTTTACTCGCATTATTACGGATATGCAGCCCCGGTTTGATGATATCCGGGCCGGCTATCACGGCAAGTTGTATCTCGAGGTCTTCTCGCGCTCATTCACCATCAACGTGCACTCCGGACTCTCCCTCAATCAGTTGCGGCTGTTTTCAGGCCAGCCCCGCCTAGCAGACACGGATTTGCACGATCTGCATGCCACCGACCCGCTGTTGTACGACGATGCGAACCGGCCACTAGCCCCAGAGTCGATTTATACTGACGGCGGTCTGTTTCTCGGGGTTGATATTCCCGGTAACCCGGAGGCCATTGTGGGGTACAAAGCGAAAAAGAACAGCGACATCATTGATCTGTCCCGCGAGGGCGGCTATGATCCCAGCGCGTTTTGGGAGCCGCTTTACCACGTCGCCCACCGTCCATTTATTCTCGAGCCGGAAGAGTTTTATATTTTGGCCTCGAAAGAAAAGGTCTGCATTCCCCCGGATTATGCCGCTGAACTCATGGCCTACGATACTGGCTCGGGCGAGTTGCGCACCCACTACGCCGGCTTTTTTGATCCGGGCTTTGGCTATGGCCGCAGCCCCCACAAGGGCACCAAAGCGGTCTTGGAGGTACGCCCCCATGACGTGCCGTTCCTGGTGGAAGATGGGCAGCTGGTTTGCAAACTCTGCTTGGACCAGACGACCGAGCGGCCGACCCAACTCTACGGTACGGAGCTCAATTCCCACTATCAGTCCCAGGCGCTCACGCTCAGCAAACTGTTTTTGCCATGGCAGTCATAATCCCTGCGGCTTTTGACAGCCCTGGCCCACGGCGGTAGAATTTGCCACACGATGCACACATGACAGCCCGGTTTGAGGCAACATAACCTATGCGTATTCAAGTCAAACTTTTCGCCCTGCTGAGGGAGATTGCCGGCACGGATACGGTGGCTCTCGAGGTTCCGGAGAGGGCTAACACCGGTCAGGCATTGCATGAGCTGAGTCAACATCATCCCGCCCTACAGCCCTATCTTGAAAATGTTCGATTGGCCCTCAAGATGGACTTCGTCGACGAGGCAGCCAGCTTGGCTGAAGGCGATGAACTGCATCTGATTCCACCGGTTAGCGGAGGCACTTAACTTAAAAGGTAGCAGAAAAGGTAGCAGAAACGTACGAAGGTGAGCGGAGGCATATAAAGATGTACAAAATCACCACAGAGCCGATTGATGTGCAAACGGTCAATGATTTGGTGAAACGGCCCTCGGATGGCGCCGTGGTGACGTTTGACGGGATTGTCCGGGACAATTTTGATGGGCGCACGGTGCGCTCGCTCGAATATGAAGCTTATGCCGAGATGGCCGAGAAAAAAATGGCCGAGATCGGTGCGGAAGTTCGCCACAAGTTTGCCATAGGCGAAATTGCTATAGTGCATCGGCTCGGTGCCCTAGGGATCGGGGAAAGCAGCATTGTCATTGCGGTTGCCGCGCCGCACCGGCACGCGGCATTTGAAGCATGCGCTTACGCCATGGATCGGGTCAAAGAAGAAGTCCCAGTTTGGAAAAAGGAATTCTTTGACGATGGCGATGCCCATTGGGTCAATCAAAATTAAACAGGTGTCTCATCCTCTTTATCTGGCAAACCCAGCGCCTCATCATGATGCCATTGCATGCGCCGAACTTGGTTGCGGCGATAGGCCAACCAAGCGGCCATTGCAAAAACGACGAACAGCGGAAAAGAAATGAGTTCAATGATGGCGAGGGCCCGTGGCCACTGCCAAGCACGACACATCAAATAGGCGACCGGTAACAGAGAAAAGCAGCACACGCCCACAATCAATACGGCAATAATGATCCTATCTCGATATACTGACATCCAGTTCGCCCTTCCCCGCAATGTGTATTGAATGAATTGGGAGCAACGCCCTCATGCTAACGGAACAGGATTATCGCAAAGCCCTCGTCGCGCGTCATCCTTTCTGGCAACGGCTCTCGCCCACGGCAGTCAAGCAACACGTCGATCAGCTCTTGTCCGCGGCAAACGCGGCAGACTTGGTCCACGCGCTTGCACCGGTCGAACTCACCATCATGCTTAAAGAAGTTCCCGATATGCGGCCCCTCCTGTTGCAATTGGCAAAGCCGGAACAAATTCGCCTGGTCTTAGACTTGGATTGTTGGCACAAAGATAGCCTGCAATACGACCGCATTTTAGAATGGCTGGAGGAGTTGCAATGCTGTGGCCTCGACACGTTTGCCCAGGCGCTTACCGAGCTAGACGCCGAGATCCTCGTGGCATTCCTGCGCCACTATTTGCGGATACAGGGTACCCTGCCGCACGAGGAGGAAGACGAGCCTAGCACCTACGATGAAGCGTTAGTGAATGAACTGTACCGGTCCGAATTCATCGACCCCGAGGGCCCGCACAATGATCGCGTCCAAAAACTGCTGAATTTTATGCGTGCTGCTGATCTCGACCAGTATTATTGGCTCATGCAAGCGGCCATGTGGGAGCAGGATAGCGAACTCCTCGAATCGGCTTACCGTTGGAAGAGCGGACGTTTACAAGATGAAGGTTTTCCGGAGTACTATGAGGCCCTGGAACACTACCATCTTGTCGATCTGCAACAACTTGACCCGGAGTCATCCATCGCTTTCGAATCCCCCGCGCCACCGGAAAGCGCGGAAGAAAGGGGGATAGTGCCGGCTTACGCCTGGAGCTTTACGCCTGCCGGTTCTAGTCTGGAAAAGGCGATGACGGTCGACTTATCAGCCGAGGCGATCGAGCGCCTCTGCTGGGAAATGGTTGCCCTGTGCAACCGCGCGTTGATTTATGACCAAGTCGATTTTGCCGATGCGGTCTCAGTCCGGGCCAGTTTCGAGCGCGTTCACGCCCACCTCAACATCGGTCTGGACTATCTAGGCAGCCGCGACAAGCAACCACTCCCCGATCTCCTGAACCATTATGCTTTGAGCCTTATCTACCAAGTCGGCTTTACTTTGGTGATGCACCTCTACGGACAGGCGGCTCGGATTCAGCATCATCTCGCCCAACACACCGGTATGCGGCGCGCCTATCCCCAACTCATCACGTCTGTGCTGCAAGGTCTTTTGCTGCCGCAACCGAAGATGTTTCGAGGGCTGCATCAACCCGGTTCCGTGGGCTATAGCGATTTTCGTACCTTGCGCGATATTACCTTGGTCATGGGGGTACTCAGGCAGATCGAGAGCTATCCGGCCTATCATTTTGCCTCCACATCTTGAGGCTGCAGTGGAGTGGGCCGCGGCGGTCGCTGATGAAACCAGGGCCAGCCCATGCTGGCCAGCAGAAACACAACCCCTGCAAACCAAAAGCGATAGGGCATCAAGCCCTGGAAATGTTCGAGGACCAAGCCAAGCCCAACGACGCTAATAAGTACGCCGGGTAAAAAGCCCAAGCCGCCGAATGCAGCTACCGCCAAGGCAAACAGCGAGGTCTCGATATCAAAATCGAACGGGCTAATAAACCCGGCAAAATGGGCCAATAGACTTCCGGCAAACCCAGCCATCGCCGCGCTGATAACCAACGCTATATAAACGGCTGCATGTCGTGGTTTAAGGCCATGGTCTTCCCGATCATCTGCCATCTCACTCAAGCTTTTTCCGATCGCTGAGCGCCGAAATACCCACTCCACGAGCAAACAGCAAGCAATCGCCCCAGCGACAAGGCCAAGGTATACTTGGGGCGACAATCTACTGTCAAAAAGCTTCGGCCGTGGGATGCGGCCAAGCCCCACTGGCTCGCCAAGCAGTCGGCCCAGACGCAGCAAATGGAAGACCAACACGTTGAGGGTAAAGGTCATCACCGGCACGTAGTATCGCACAGCCCGAAGTACCGGTGCCCCTAACATCGCCCCCACAGCCGCACTCAGGAGAATGCTGAGCGGGCACGCCAGCCAAAACGAGACTTGCAATCGAACGACGAGAAGTGCTGAGGTGTAAGCGCCAATACCGGCAAAGGCGGCCTGTCCGAGGGACAACTGGCGGGCGTAACCACTCACCATATTGACGCTTAAAACCAAAATCACCTGAATGCCAATCGCGATCCAATCATCTACCACGATGACTTGCATCACGTTAAATCCAAAGTCACCTCGCGATGACTGTCCGGCAAAACGTCATGCACCCTGCGCGGCTCCGGTTTCGAAAGCGGCCACAGGCTCACGACCACAAGAGCGAGAAGCAGAGAACCCTCCACGGGCAGCGGCATGTCCACCATCTTCGGTGCGACAAGCCCTTCGACGAACGCCAAACCAAATGCCGCCAGCACCACCCCTCGGATGCGGCCAAGCCCGCCAATCATGACCAAACAGAGCAGTTTATGCGTGATGCGCAGGCCCATTTCCGGATGTACTTCGTTGAGATACAACGCGGTCAAGCCCCCGCCCGCGCCCGCGAGTGATGCGCCAATAGCCGCGGCGAACAGACCGGGGTCAATGCCGCGCCAACGCTGTGGCTCGTCCCGCTTATCCAACACAGCTTGCAGGGTGGTGCCCGGACGAGATGTCGTCAACAATCCATGCAGCCAAACACCACAGCCAAAGGCACAACCGAACACGAGCCAATGCATGTCGGAGAGCATCAGCGGTCCCAGATAATGAATTTGATGGCTATCGATGGCGATCACTTTGCGATGATACATCCCCATCATCAAGCGAGAGACTTCCATGCTGCAGATCAACACCCCAAGCCCCCACAGCAACTGCGACCGCTCAGATCGCTGAGCTCGGACCACGCGCTCGATATAGGCCAGCACCACGCCTAGAACCGCACAGAGAAACGGTGCCAGAATTAAGGCCATCCAGATGGGACGGCTCGATCGTAACATCCACCATGTCGCGTAGCCACCGACGAGATACACACCACCATAGGCCAGATACAATGAGCGCTGGGCGCGAGACAAAAATGCAAGCCCCGACGCCAGGAGCGCATACAGGCATCCAAGTGCCAGTGCGTGAATCGCATGCTGTGCCATGATGGTTGCCTTTCTCTCCCTTGTGTCATGCGATACAAGCTTTCCACACCGCCACACGACGTCAACAACGTCAATGCGGTCGTGGCTCTCGGTATGATCACAAAGTCTGCTACAATGCGCTTTGACGCGACACTCTACGGTGTGAAGATAGGTATTGGAAAAAGCTCAAGGGTGACTTCATGGCCAAAAAACTCAATAGTATGCGATTTCTCGATAGCGAGGGCGTCAGCTACGACGTGCTCAATTTTCCCGATACCATTCATGCCGCATCTGACGTGGCCAAGCATGTTGGCGTGGCCACGTCAGATGTCTATAAAACCCTTGTCCTTATCACCGCAAAACGCACCCCGATCTTGGTCATGGTGCCGGCCGATCACGACCTGCAGGTCAAACGCTTAGCTCAGGTGATCGGGGATAAAAAACTGCGTATGGCCACCCACAAAGAAGCGGAGGCGGTCACCGGTCTCAAAGTCGGCGGTATTTCGGCCCTTGCCCTGCGGCACCGCCGCTTCCCGGTGTACCTCGCTCACACCGCCGCCAACCTCGACCGCCTTTTCGTCAGCGCAGGTCAGCGCGGCGTCGACGTGTGTCTCAAGGTAACAGATCTGATGCGCGTCACCGGCGCGACCTTAGTCGACGTGACCGTCCCAGCCGAGTCCTGATCAGCACTCCCATCAGGCTCGGATACAAAATCAATGCCTCGTCAGGATGTGCCATCACCGCCAATACACAAGCCATCACCCCCTTACGCCGTCCACATAGAGTACACTCTTCTCGCCCCGACTATAGCATATTGAGCCGTCCAGACCTAATACATACCACGCTTGCAAGCTAGCCCGCACTTCCCATTCGCAGTCACCCTGATCTTGACGGCAAGAGAACGCATCGAGTACCATAATGCACTTGTTGTTGTGTGTCTACCTGATACGACACCGCATGCACAAAACGAGAAGTACGGATAAGCGGCGGTGACTGTGGTAGTTAGCTTCACATACGTGCCATAGTGAGACCTGGGTAGCCCTGGTATGTTGACGGCCAAAAGGGGAAATGGGGTATGAGTCAGCCGAAAACGTTGGGTGAATTAAAACAAAGTGGCTATCAGCCGCTAAGTGTTAAAGCGGAAATGCGCAAAAATCTCATCCGGAAAATGCTGGATCATGAAACCCTTTTTCCAGGCATCCATGGGTTTGAGGAAACGGTTATCCCGCAGATTCAAAATGCACTCTTAGCGGGGCAAGACATGATTTTTCTGGGTGAGCGCGGCCAAGCTAAAACCCGCATTATCCGGGCTTTGATCACCCTCCTCGATCCCGAAGTACCTTATGTAGCAGGCAGTGAAATCAACGACGATCCACTCCTGCCGATTTCCCAATACGCCAAGGCTCTCATCGCCGAGAAGGGCGACGCGACGCCGATCGCGTGGTTGCCTCGGGAAGATCGCTACGGTGAAAAATTGGCCACCCCAGACGTCACCACGCCGGAACTCATCGGCGAAGTCGATCCGATCAAAGTTGCCGAGGGCCGCTATCTCTCAGATGAACTCGTGATCCACTACGGCTTGGTGCCCCGTACCAACCGGGGTATTTTCTGTATTAATGAGCTGCCAGATCTGTCGGAAAAACTCCAAGTCGGACTCTTTAATATCATGCAAGAGCGCGATGTGCAAATCCGGGGCTTTCGGGTGCGTCTGCCCCTCGACATCTGTGTCGTGGCTAGCGCCAACCCAGAGGACTACACAAACCGTGGCCGGATTATCACCCCCTTGAAAGACCGCTATGGCGCAGAGGTCCGCACTCACTATCCGAAGCAAATTGCAGTCGAAATCGATATCATGGAGGCCGAGCGTTCACCGCTGCTCGACAGCGATGGCTATGCCGTCACGGTGCCGCAATTCATGAAGGAGATCGTGGCTGAGACGACAGCGCTGGCGCGCGAGCATGCGGATATCAATCAGCGCTCCGGGGTGAGTGTGCGGATGTCGATTGCCAATTATGAAAGCATGATCAGCAATGCTTTGCGTCGCACCTTGCTGCTGCGGGAAGATGAAGTGGTGCCCCGCATTAGTGATCTGCCGGCACTCCTGTCATCTTCAAGCGGCAAAATCGAGTTGGAGACCGTTGAAGAGGGCAAAGAGAGTGACGTGGTGGAAGAACTCATCAAAAAAGCGGTGCAAAAAGTCTTCAACCGGTATTCCAAGCCGGAAGACTATACGGAGTTCCTGTCGAACTTTGGCCAGGGCCGCAGCCTCGAAGTCTCCGACACCATGCCGACCGCGACCTATGCCCAGCACGCGCGTGATCTGAGTGGATTGTCCGACGCTCTCGACCGGCTCGCCGATGGCGGCAGTGCAGCGGCGATTGCCTCAGCCCTCGAATTTATTTTGGAAGGCCTGCACTTGAATAAAAAACTGAATAAGAAGAAGATGGAGGGCGACATTTCGTATTGGAGTTAGGCGCCTCCCAAAAAAATGGCAGGTGGCTTCTCGCATGGGGGTCAGGCGCTTTCCAAAAAAGAGATTGTCTGTTGACATCCGTTAACGGGCTTGCTATAAAGCCCAAGCAAAATGGGATAAGGCATCGATCAGTCGATATTGCGAGCGTATACGTGAGGGATTTATGGAGCAGCCGTTACTAGACATTCGGTCACTGGAAACACAATTTTTTACCGATGACGGTCTCGCCCGTGCCGTCGATGGTGTCAGCTATTCCCTAGCCAGAGGGGAAACTGTCGGTGTCGTGGGCGAATCCGGTTGTGGCAAGAGCGTGACGGCGTTGTCCATTTTGCGTCTCATCCCCAACCCGCCCGGCAGAATTGTGGGTGGAGAGATCATGTTTGAAGGTACAAACCTGCTCGATCTATCCCCGGCAGAGATGCGTCGGATCCGCGGCAACGATATTTCGATGATTTTTCAGGAGCCGATGACGTCGTTGAATCCGGTCTTTACCATTGGCAACCAGATTGGGGAAGCAGTCCGCTTGCACCAAGGGCTGAGCAACAAAGAGGCCACCAATAAAGCCATTGAAATGTTGACTTTGGTGGGCATTCCAGAGCCTGCCCGCCGCGTGCATGAATACCCCCATCAACTCAGCGGTGGCATGCGGCAGCGGGCCATGATTGCCATGGCTCTAAGTTGCAATCCGAAAGTGCTCATTGCGGATGAGCCGACCACGGCGCTCGACGTGACGATTGAGGCGCAAATTCTCGATTTAATGCGCAATCTGCAAAGCGAATTAGGGACTGCGGTGATTTTGATTACCCACGATTTGGGCGTGGTGGCGGAGATGGCTCGTAAAGTGGTCGTGATGTACGCCGGCAAGGTCGTCGAGCAAGCCCCGGTGGAAGCCATTTTTGCCGAGCCCAACCATCCCTATACACAGGGCTTGTTGAATTCTTTGCCCAATGCTGAGCTAGGCACGGCCTCGGGGCTGCAGAAACGCCGTCTGCAAGAAATTCCCGGTATCGTTCCCAGCCTCCTCAATCTGCCACAGGGCTGCAAGTTCGCCTCGCGGTGTCCCAAGGCAATGGCGGTCTGTGAAGAGAAAGAGCCACCACTGGAGCAAGTGAGCGTAGAACACTTTTCCGCTTGCTGGCTCAATCACTAAATGGACAGGTCAATCCAATGCCAAAGACCTAGGGCGAGATGCATATCAGACCACATTAGATCATGAGGAGTACACGATGGCTGGGGCTATGTTACTGGAGGTCCACAACCTCAAAAAGCACTTTCCGATCAAAGGGGGTGTCTTTTCTAAAACGATCGGGCACGTCTATGCAGTGGATGGGATCAGCTTTTCCCTGCAGTACGGCGAAACGCTTGGTCTGGTGGGTGAGAGCGGCTGCGGTAAGTCGACCACGGGCCGGACGATTTTGCGATTGATCGAGCCAACGGAAGGTTCGGTGAAATTCGAGGGTCAAGAAATCGTCGATCTCGATAAAGGCCATATGCGATCCCTACGGCGGGAAATGCAAATTATTTTCCAGGATCCGTATGCCTCGCTCAACCCTCGGATGACGGTGGGCAACATCATTGGCGAACCCCTGGAGATCCACAAAATCGCCAGGGGTTCGGAGAAGGAAGACCAAGTGGCGTCGCTGCTGGAAAAAGTAGGGTTGCGCTCAGAAGATATGCGCAAATACCCACACGAATTCAGCGGTGGGCAGCGGCAGCGGATCGGTATTGCACGGGCGTTGGGCCTCAACCCCAAACTCATCGTGTGTGACGAGCCGGTTTCCGCTCTCGACGTGTCGATTCAAGCTCAGGTGATCAACCTCTTAGAAGATTTGCAAGAGGAATTTGGCCTCTCCTATCTCTTTATTGCCCACAACCTGAATGTGGTGGAGCACATCAGTAACCGCGTGGCCGTGATGTATTTGGGGAAAATCGTCGAGCTCACCACCGATACCGAGCTCTACGCCAATCCCCAACATCCTTATACAGAAGCTTTGCTGTCAGCGGTTCCGGTTCCCGACCCCACAGCTCAGAAGCGGCGCATTATTCTTCAAGGCGATGTGCCGAGCCCGATTAATCCGCCAAGCGGCTGCCACTTTCATACCCGTTGTCCGTACAAAGAAAAAATTTGTGAAGAAGAGGCACCCGAAATTAAAGATATCGGCGGTGGGCACTGGGTGTCGTGCCATTTACGCACCTGAGAGTTGCCTGGCGAGAAATGGGTGCGGAGTTGCCATATGGATGACGCGGGTGCACAGCCGATGTCATCCATATGTGTTAGTGGCTCATGCAGCTTTGTTGTGGGGGTGACCTGTGAATGATTCGGGTCTTTAATGTCCACAAGGCCTATGATCATCACACCACGGTCTTGACGGCTCTGACCTTCCACATCGCGAAAGGCGAAATGGTCTTTTTAACTGGGCCAAGCGGTGCGGGCAAAACGACGTTGTTGCGACTCCTCTATGGCGCCGAGCGCCCGGACGGTGGACAAATCATCGTCAACGGCCGCAATATTGCCCGCCTCCAACATCGTCATCTCCCTCTCCTGCGGCGCTCACTCGGACTTGTTTTTCAGGATTTCAGACTCCTGCCGGAGCGCACGGCGTTCGATAATATCGCGTTTGCCTTACGGGCTGTGGGCGCGCCTGCACGAGAAGTCCGTGAGCGGGTGAGTCAACTCCTCGAGCAGGTCGCCCTCTCGCACCGGCGCGACACCCTGGCACGCCGGTTATCCGGCGGTGAACAACAACGTATCGTTATTGCCCGCGCCTTGATCAATGCCCCCGACCTGGTCCTTGCAGACGAACCCACGGGCAATCTCGATCCCGATATGACCTGGGACATCATGCGCCTGTTCCAAGACATTCACCAGCGTGGCACGACGGTGTTGATTGCCACGCATGATCGCGCCCTCGTCCAAGATGCAGTGAGCCGGGCGGGCTGCCGGGTTTTGACTTTGCGGGACGGCCGCTTAGTGGAGCATTGACATCCTCCCACCACCTTACGGTGGGGGATTCCAGACCACCGGCAAAGCCGGTGCTGTAGGTTCCTGTTTCAACGACGATGCCCGGAGGGT
>Ga0214472_10000576_pt1 | contig 44708 bp, 37 predicted proteins | sample RVTome_6_FD_207662 | JGI IMG/M metagenome (GOLD analysis project Ga0214472, IMG submission 207662) | Soil microbial communities from uranium-contaminated site in the Upper Colorado River Basin, Wyoming, United States - RVT140D175 | ecosystem: Environmental > Terrestrial > Soil > Contaminated >...
CAGATCGAATAGGACCGCCGGGTCTCCTCGCCGCCGATTTCGGTGCGCAGGGTCAGATACTGGCCCGGGATAAAGCGATAGGCGTCGCGCAGTCCGTCCGGGACCGCGAAGGAAATCGAGACCGCGTCCGCCGTCTCGCGGCGCACGTCGGCAATGGTCAGTGGATGAAACCTGGACATGACGGTCTTCTCACAAGCACTTGAAATAATCGAAAGGTTCGGCGCAGGAGCGGCAGCGATAGAGAGCCTTGCAGGAGGTCGATCCGAATTCGCTCACCCGCTCGGTTTCGGCGGAACCGCATTGCGGGCAGTTCACCGAATCCTCGCCGAACAAAGCCCGTCTGGAGGTCGAGGCGCGCACCGGCGGCGCGATGCCATAGGCCTGCAGTTTCTCCCGCCCGGCGTCCGACAGCCAGTCGGTGGTCCAGGCGGGCGACAGCACGGTTTCCACCCTGGCATCGGCAAAACCCGCAGCGTCCAGCGCGCAGAGAATATCGGTTTTCATGACGAACATGGCGGGACAGCCCGAATAGGTCGGCGTGATGGTCACCACCGCCTGTCCATGATCATCAACCGTCACGCCACGCAGCATGCCGAGGTCTTCAATGGTCAGAACCGGGATCTCGGGATCGCAGATTCCGGCCACCGCAGCGCGGGCCCGGGCCGTGTCGGACAGACGTCCCGCTGGCGTCGAATCCTGCGATGTCCCGGCGGCAGGCATTACCAGTTCATGCCCGGATAGGCGCGCTGCATATACTGCAGTTCGCTCAGGATATGGCCCATGTGTTCGCTGTGCAGGCCGCGCCGCCCGCCGCTCTGGGTCCAGTCATCCGCCGGACGGGTCAGGGTCGCGCGCTCCAGAACCGCGTTCACGGTGACGTCCCATTCGGTCCTCAGCGCCGCGTGATCGAGGCCGACACCGACGGTCAGCATGGCATTTGACACCTCATCCATCTCGAAGAACTCGCTGACGTAGCCCCAGAGTCCCTCAAGCGCATCCTGAGTCCGGCGGTGACTTTCCGCGGTGCCGTCACCCAGACGGATCATCCATTCGGAGCAGTGCCGGAGGTGATATTCCAGTTCCTTGACCGACTTCGCGGCAATTGCCGCCAGCGTCTCGTCAGCCGATGCGGTCATCGCCGACCAGTAGGGCGTCATGAAGGCGGCGTGCAGGAATTGACGTACAATTGTCACAGCGAAGTCGCCGTTCGGCTGTTCGACCAGTAGCGCGTTGCAGTAGTCCCTTTCGTGCCTCAGGAAGGCGAGATCGTCCTCACTTCTGATTTTGCCGGTCCCTTTGGACTTGCCCTCGATCTCTCCGGCGTAGGTGAAAAGCGAACGGGACTGGCCGAGCAGATCGAGTCCGATGTTGGCCAGGGCGAGATCTTCCTCGAGGGTCGGCGCATGGCCGCACCACTCGCCGAGCCGCTGGCCCAGGATCAGCTGATCGTCGGCCAGCCGCAGGACGTACTGGAATTTCGGGTCGATTACTTCTGGACCAGTCATGTTTTTCAAATCCGGCATGGCGGATCACATATGCCCGACATCGTCGGGGATGTCGTAGAACGTCGGATGGCGATAGATCTTCGACCCGGTCGGCTCGAACAGGGATTCCTTGTCGCCCGGGTCGGAGGCCACAATGTCGCCGGAGCGCACGACCCAGACCGACTGGCCTTCGCCGCGCCGGGTGTAGACGTCGCGCGCCGCCTGCAGCGCCATCTCGGAATCGACCGCGTGCAGCGAGCCGGCGTGCTTATGGCTCAGGCCGTTGCGCGCCCGGATGAAAACCTCCCAGAGCGGGGTATTCTTTTCAGTCATCGGATCCACTTTCCAATTTTTTCGTCTTGTCGGGACTCAGGCCCCGAACAGCACCCGGCCCCGAACTGCACCTGGCCGGAAGCCGGCGCCTATTCCGCCGCAACGGCCGTCGTTCGCGCCCAGGACTTTTCCGCATAGGCCAGTGCCGCTTCGCGCACCCAGGCATTGTCGTCGTGGGCCTTGCGGCGGGCCCGCAGGCGGTCGCGGTTGCACAGGCCGTTGCCCTTGACCACGTTCCAGAACTCGTCCCAGTCAATCGGGCCGTGATCGTAGCCGTTCTTTTCCACGTTCCACTTGAGATCGGGGTCGGGCACGCTCAGTCCCAGGAACTCGGCCTGCGGAATGGTCGCGTCGACGAATTTCTGGCGCAGTTCGTCGTTGGTGAAGCGCTTGATCTTCCAGGCCATCGACTGATCGGAGTGGGTGGAGTCCGCATCGTGCGGCCCGAACATCATCAGCGACGGCCACCACCAGCGGTTCAGGGCGTCCTGCGCCATTTCCTTCTGCGCGTCGGTACCCTTGCAGAGGGTCAGCATGATCTCGTAGCCCTGGCGCTGATGGAAGCTCTCTTCCTTGCAGACCCGGACCATGGCGCGCGCATAGGGCCCGAAGGAACAGCGGCAGAGCGGGATCTGATTCATGATCGCCGCGCCGTCGACCAGCCAGCCGACGGCACCGATATCGGCCCAGGTCTGGGTCGGGTAATTGAAGATCGAGGAATACTTGGCCTTGCCGCTTAGCAGCTGATCGACCAGCTCTTCCCGGCTGACGCCCAGGGTTTCCGCCGCCGAATAGAGATAGAGCCCGTGCCCGCCCTCGTCCTGCACCTTGGCCAGCAGAGCGGCTTTGCGGCGCAGGGTCGGCGCCCGGGTGATCCAGTTGCCTTCCGGCAGCATGCCGACGATTTCGGAATGGGCGTGCTGGGCGATCTGCCGCACCAGTGTCCGGCGATAGCCGGCCGGCATGGGATCGTTCGGCTCGACCTTCAGCTCCGCATCGATTTTTGCCTGAAAGGCCTTCAGGAACGCCGCGTCTTCATGCGTGCTGCCGTCGGCTCCGATAAGACCCTGAGAATACATTGGCGCCACCTCTAGCGTGCGATCCGCATCTGTCCGACCAGTCCCGGCCTGAGCCTGAGCCTGAGCCAGTCACGAAACCGGATCGCAATCCACCCTGTTGAACGACTGTCCGGTTTCGGTTTCATTCAGATTCGAATGAAATGACCGGCTTTAACGCTGCAATTCCGAAATATTACGTTACAAAAATTATATTATCAATAGATTTATCGTAACATGTTGTGAAAAATCACAAATCAAGGCCGCCGAAACGACTGCGAAACTCCACCGAAACCGGCGGCAAAGCCCCATCCGGCGCCGGGTCGCAGGCGTCCAGCCAGACTTCGCTCCCCGTCACCAGTGCCCGGTAGAGATCCGCCGTCACCTGCCGCGCCCGACCACCCGGCCACTGCGGCGGCAGCAGGTCCGGCGGCAGCAGCGGATCCTTCAGCGCTGCGCGGCGGTATTCGTGAATCAGCAACGTCCGCGCCGCCATAGCCGCCAAGGGATCGAGAACCTCGCCCGCTTTAAGGGCTTCGAACAATGGTGAAAAGGCTGCGGTGATCTCGTCATAGGCGGCGGCGGTTTCCGCCAGCGGCCAGGCCGCGGACGTCAGTTGCGACAGCTGTTCAGGCGTTGCAGCCCGGGCCGAAAACACCACCGCCCCGTCGAGACAGCCGTTGGCATCGGGCGCCGCTTCCGTCTCCGGCCGGCAGAACACGGTCGGCCCCAGGGTGCCGAAGCCCCGTTCGCGCAGCGCCTTGCGGCGCGCATCCCGCGCCTCCCCGGCTTCTTCCGGCACCACGCAGATGGTCCAGGTCCCGTCCCACTGCAGCGGACCGGCGGCATAGATCCGCCGGGTCGCCACCCCGAACGACCGCCGCCCCTGTTCCGACAGCGCATAGTAGCTCCGCCGGCCCCGGCGGTCGCGAATCAGCCAGCTGTCCGACGCCAGGCGCGACATCGCAGCCCGCAGCGCCCCCGGCTCGATCCGCAGCCGCTCCAGCAGAACCTGCAAAGCCCCCAGCCACAACACCCCGCCACGCGGCAGGATCGAATCACCGTAAACCGTGATCACGATTGACCAGACCCGCAGACGCTCACGCGCATGCAGGCCGTCGATCAGGGTTTCGAGACAGGCGGTGGCGCGAGTGGGGGTTTCGGTGAGGGCCATGAGGGGATTTATGGACTATCGGGGCGGAGGGGGACAAGGGGGTGTGAGACATGGGCGGCGATCGACCATTGAAACCGGCAGCCGTTGCCCGCCGCTTCACACCTACCGCAGGCCCCGCAACCCGTTCACGAAGAGTTCCGTCGCCAGGTCCGCATAATCCTCGCGGCTGATCGACCCCTCGGGCCGGAACCACATATAGTGCCAGTTCAGCATCCCGAACAGCGACATGGTCGCAGGTTTCAGGATCGAATTCTTCTCATCGATGGCGGGGTTGATGGCGCGGACGGCGGCGGCGAAGATCGCCACCAGTTTGCGCTCCTGGGCCTTCAGCAGGTCCTGCTTGTCGGTCGGCAGGGCCGAGAGGGCGTTGATCTGGACCTTGTGCTGGGCGTTGGCGTCGCGGTAGCAGTCGAGCAGGGCGCCCACCAGTGCGCGCAGGCGGACCTGCGGCTCGGCGGAGGGGTCATCGGCTTCGGCGATGGCCTCGCAGAGTTCTTCCAGATGGCCGTTGATGATGTCGAAGAGCAGCTCTTCCTTGTTGGTGTAGTAATGGTAGAGCAGGGGCTTGGAGACACCGCATTGTGCGGCGACGCTGGCCATGGAAGTGCGCTCGAAACCGCCCTCGGCGAAAAGTTCCGCCGAGCGCTGCAGAATGGCGTTTCGCTTTTCGCCGTAGTCCAGTGCCTGTGTACGCGCCATGCGGAATCCCTTGCTGTGGCCGGGTCTGTTTTGGCCGGGTCTATTTCTTCGTTCGCTTATCGACGATCCGGCGGGCCTTGCCAAGGGAACGTTCGACCGACCGCGGAGCACCGACCTTAACCTGCGCCGATATCCCGATCACGCTTTTGATGTGATGGATCAGTTCTCTCTGGCTGGCCGTGCCGGCGTCGTCACCTGTCGCTTCCAGCGTCGCCTCGACATGCACGGTCATGACGTCCATGCGGTCCGGGTTGGTCAGCTCGATCTGGAAATGCGGCGCCAGGCCGCGGCACTTGAGGATCTGTTCCTCGATCTGGGTCGGAAAGACGTTCACGCCGCGCAGGATGATCATGTCGTCGGAGCGGCCCGTCACCTTTTCCATCCGCCGCATGGAGCGCGCCGTACCCGGCAGCAGGCGTGTCAGATCGCGGGTGCGGTAACGGATGATCGGCAGGGCCTCCTTGGTCAGGGAGGTAAAGACCAGCTCGCCCTTCTCGCCGTCTTCCACCACTTCGCCGGTGTCGGGATTGATGATTTCCGGATAGAAGTGATCTTCCCAGATATGCAGGCCGTCCTTGGTCTCGACGCACTCGTTGGCAATGCCCGGCCCCATGACCTCGGACAGGCCGTAGATATCGACCGCGTGCATGTCGAAGGCCTGTTCGATCTCCCGGCGCATGGTGTTGGTCCAGGGCTCGGCCCCGAAGATGCCGACCTTCAGTGACGAGGCGCGCGGGTCCAGTCCCTGGGCGCGGAACTCGTCGAGGATCGAGAGCATGTACGAGGGCGTGACCATGATGATGTCGGGCTGGAAGTCCTGAATCAGCGTCACCTGCCGCTCGGTCATGCCGCCGGAGACCGGCACCACCGTACAGCCGAGCTTCTCGGCGCCGTAGTGCGCACCCAGACCGCCGGTAAAGAGACCGTAGCCGTAGGAGATATGCGCGATGTCGCCGGGCCGTCCACCCGAGGCACGGATCGAGCGGGCCACGACCTCGGCCCAGGTATCGATATCCTTGCGGGTATAGCCGACAACCGTCGGTTTGCCGGTGGTGCCGGACGAGGCATGCAAGCGCGTAACCTGTTCCCGCGGCACCGCGAACATGCCGAAGGGATAGTTGTCCCGCAGGTCGGTCTTGACCGTGAAGGGAAACTTCGCGAGATCGGAAAGCTGCTTCAGATCGTCGGGATGGACCCCGGCGTCATCGAAGCTCTTCTTATAGAAGGGCGTGTTCTCGTAGGCGTGACACAGGGTCCAGCGCAGGCGTTCCAGCTGCAGGGCGGTGATCTCGTCACGGGAGGCAATTTCTATCGGATCGAGATCCGTCTTCAGCGGGGTGCGGTCTTCCATGGCACGTTCCTCTTCATGCTTTTTCCTGTCTTGCCGTTTCTTTGCTTCCGGGATCGTGTCGTCCCGGTTTTGTCTCAAGCCGCCGGTCTGCGGGTTATCCCGGAACCGCGGTCTCCGGCAGATGCGTGCCCTTGACCGAGCGGGACTGGCCCCGGAATTCGGCAATTGCCGTGCCGTCGTCGCGGGCGACCGAAATGTCGTAGATGCCGGAACGGCCAAAGCGCTTGACCTCCCGCGCCGTGGCGATCAGGCGGTCGCCTTCCATAGCCGGCGCGATAAAGGTCACCGCGCAGTGCTGGGCGACGACGTACTGATTGTAGCCGTTACAGGCAAAGGCAAAGGCACTGTCCGCCAGGGTAAAGATAAAACCGCCGTGACAGATCCGGTGCCCGTTGACCATGTCGCCGCGCACGGTCATCGACAGGGTGGCTTCGCCCGCCGCAATGCGGTCGATCGAGAAGCCGAGACCCTGAGAAGCCTTGTCGTCCTTCCACATGGCATCGGCGCAGGCCTGGGCCAGCTGGTCGGCTGTCATCTCATCCGGGGTCATGTTCATGACTTGCGCCCCGTGAAGCCCGGGGAGCGCTTTTCGAGGAACGCGCTGACGCCCTCCGCATAGTCCGGGGTCCGCCCGGCCTCTCGCTGAAGATCGCGTTCCAGGTCGAGCTGCTGGTCGAGGCTGTTGACCGCCGCCGCCTGAATCGCCCGCTTGGTCAGGCCGAGCCCTACGGTCGGTGCCGTGGCGAAGGTTTCGACCATCGCCCGGGCCTCGCCCATCAGCGCATCGTCCTCCACCGCTTTCCAGATCAGGCCCCAGTCCGCGGCCTCCTCGGCCCCCAGGGGCATGCCGGTCATGGCCAGGGCCTTGGCCCGGGCTTCGCCGAGCAGTCGGGTCAGGCTCCAGGTGCCGCCGCTGTCGGGGACCAGCCCCAGCTTGCTGAAGGCCTGAATGAAGCGGGCCGACTTCGCCGCCAGAACGATGTCGCAGGCCAGCGCGATGTTGGCGCCGGCCCCGGCGGCGACGCCGTTGACGGCGCAGACCACCGGCTTTTCCAATGCCCGGATCGCCCGGACCAGCGGATTGTAAAGCTGGTCCAGGGTTTCACCCAGATCGGGCGGGCCGTCCATGGCCGCCGGGTTGCGATCGCCCAGATCCTGCCCGGCGCAAAAGGCCCTTCCCGCGCCGGTCAGCAGCACCGCGCGGCAGTCGTCATCGGCGGCGGCGGCCTCGAAGGCGGCGCGCAAAGCGCGATTCATATCGGCATTGAAGGCATTGAGCTTGTCGGGCCGGTTCAGGGTGAAGACCTGAAATCCCTGGCCGCGCTCAATGATGATTGTCTCTTCCGTCATTCCCGCACTCCCTGACTTTTAAATCCCGCCGCGTTTCAAATCGCGGCGTTTTCGGCTTTTGGCGAAGCCGATCTTAGCCGGGATTACGCCTTGTAACACCTCTCCAGCCAAAAAACATCTTGCATAGACCATCCGGTCGGTCAATTATTTAAATCATACAAAACAACAAGATTCACTTGCATCGCACCCCGGTGATGATCGCCGGACGACACGGCTTGAGGATAGGACAAAATGACCGGCTTCTTCGACACTCACCGCGGCATGCTGGACAAGGCGCTGGATGCTGCGCGCGAGCGCGGCTACTGGAGCCCCTACCCCGAGGCCCCGAGCGGCAGGATCTATGGCGAAACCGCCAAGGACGACGGCGAAGCGGCTTTCAAGGCCCGCCTCGGCACGACCTACGCGCTTGAGGATCATCCCAGCAACGGCAGGACCGTCGGCAAGGAGCACTCCCCCTTCGGACTGGCCCTGAACGTCACCTATCCGGCCGCCGATATCGATCAGCTGATCGCAGCCTCGAAAACCGCCGCTGCCGGCTGGGCGCAGGCCAGCGTCGAGACACGGACCGGCGTCTGTCTGGAAATCATCCACCGCATCAACCGGCGCAGCTTCGAGATGGCCAACGCGGTCATGCACACCACCGGCCAGGCCTTCGTCATGGCCTTTCAGGCCGGCGGCCCGCACGCTCAGGACCGCGCCGTCGAAGCGGTGGCCTACGCCTACGCCGAGATGACCCGCAATCCGGCCACGGCGCTGTGGAGCAAGCCCCAGGGCAAGCACGATCCCATCATGCTGAGCAAGGAATTCCGAATCCTGCCGCGCGGCATCGCAGTGACCATCGGCTGCGCCACCTTCCCGACCTGGAACGCCTACCCCGGCATCTTCGCCAGTCTGGCGACCGGCAACAGCGTCATCGTCAAACCGCATCCCACCGCGATCCTGCCGCTGGCGCTCTCGCTCGATATCGGGCGCGAGGTTCTGCGTGAAGCCGGGTTCGATCCCAATGTCCTGATGCTGGCCGCCGACGAAGCGGGCGCGGAACTGACCAAAGATCTGGTGCTACATCCCGACGTCGAAATCGTCGACTTCACCGGATCCAGCGCCTTCGGCAGCTGGATTCGCGGGAACGCAGGCGACAAGCTGGTCTATACCGAGGAGGCCGGGGTCAATTCGATCGTCGTCGCCTCGACCGATAATTTCAGGGGCATGTGCGGCAACATCGCCTTCTCCCTGTCGCTCTACAGCGGCCAGATGTGCACCGCGCCGCAGAACATCTATGTTCCGCGCGACGGCATCGAAACCGAAGACGGCCACAAGTCCGCCGACGGGATTGCGCAGGGCATTGGGATCGCCATCGACAAGCTGCTGGGCGATCCGGCCCGGGCCGCGGGGATCTGCGGCGCCATCGCCAACCCGGCGACGCTGGAGCGGGTAGAGAAAGCCGCGTCGCTCGGCGAGGTTGTGCGCGCTTCGGAAAGCATCGAAGGACTGGACGGCGCCCGCACCGCAACACCGCTGCTGCTGAAGGTCGATGCCGGTAAGAGCGATGCCTATCTGGAAGAACGCTTCGGCCCGATCAGCTTCGTCGTGGTCGCCGACTCGGCCGAAGACGCCATCGCCCGCGCCGCCGCCTCGGCGAAAGCAAAGGGCGCCATCACCGCGGCCATCTACGCCACCGACGACGCCACCCTCGACCTTGCCGCCAACGCTTTCTCGCGCGCCGGGGTCAATCTGTCGTGCAATCTGCTGGGCAACATATTCGTCAATCAGAGCTCGGCCTTCAGCGACTACCATGTCACCGGCGCCAACCCGTCAGGCAACGCCTGCCTGACCGACACGGCCTTCGTCGCCAACCGCTTCCGGGTCGCGACGATCCGTAAGCCTGTGGCAGCTTAACGGCTGCAGGGCGATATTCCGTCCTGCATCTCATAGCTGCCTTCATCTTTCCGCACCCGGGCCTTAGAGCGGATCATGTTTAGTCGGAACCACTTCGTGGTTTCGGCGAAATATGTGAATCCGCTCACTATCATATGGTGAGATCAGATTCACCGGACCGACGGATCGCCGCAGGCGATTCCATCTAAACCGGATCTGATCTAATTCAGGCCGGCAGGCTATTCCGCTTTATCAGATTTTCCGAAAAGCTGCGCCAGAACCAGCAGGCTGGTCGAGACGACGATCATGATCGTCGAGATCGCCGCGATGGTCGGGTCGATCTGATCGCGCAGGGCGTTGAACATGTTACGGGTCAGGGTCGAGTTCTCGCCGCCGGATACAAACATGGCAACGATCACCTCGTCAAAGGACGTCAGGAACGACAGCAGCGCCGCCGTGATCACGGAAAAACGGATTTGCGGCAGGGTGATGACCATGAAGGCCCGCAGGCGCGAGGCCCCAAGGCTGCGCGCCGCCATCTCCTGATTCATGTCGTAGCTCTTGAGTGCCGAACTCACCACGATCACCACCAGCGGAATGGCCAGAATGCTGTGGGCCAGCACCAGTCCCGGCAGGGTGTTGACCAGACTGACCTGCACATAGACGTAGAACACGCCGATCGCCACCAGGATCACCGGCACCATGATCGGGGTGACCAGAATGAGGAAGATCAGACTCGCCGCGCGCAGTTTCGAAACAAACAGGCCGTAAGCCGCCATCACGCCGATGGGCGTCGCCACCAGCATGGTCAGAAGCCCGGCCTTCAGCGAGGTGAAGGTGGCCTGAATCCATTCCGGCGATTCCAGATAGTGTTCATACCAGCGCAGCGACCAGACCCGCGGCGGGAATTCCAGGTACTGGGACTCCGAGAAGGACATGGGAATGACGATCACCGTCGGCGCCAGCAGGAACAGCATCACCAGCCAGGCCAGAACATAGAGCCACAGCCGCCCGCCGTTGGTGATCTGGGTTTCCGAGACCGGTCGCTTCCACCAGTTCACGAGCCGTGCCCCCCGCCCAGCAGCTGATCGAAACGCAGAAGCTTCGTTGCCGCGCCGAGAATTGCCAGGGTCATCAGCAACAGGACCACGCCCAGCGCACTGGCGGCGCCCCAGTTGAAGAAGAGCTCTATATTGGTGGCGATCCGCATGGAGACCATGACCACCTTACCGCCGCCAAGAACCGCCGGCGTGACGAAAAATCCCAGGCAGAGGACGAAAACGATCAGCGCACCGGCAAAGAGCCCCGGCAGCGACAGCGGCAGGAACACCTGCCAGAAAGCCTGCGTCGGACTTGCCCCCAGATTGGCGGCGGCCTTGAGGTAATCCCGGTTGATCGCCCGCATGGAGCCGTAGACCGGCAGAATCAGGAACGGCAGCATGATGTGCACCATACCGATCAGGGTCCCGGTCAAATTGTGCACCAGCTTGACCGGTTCGTCCCACAGCCCGATATCCATGGCCCATTCGTTGATCAGGCCCTTGCGCTGCAACAGCACCAGCCAGGCGTAGGTGCGCACCAGCAGCGACGTCCAGAACGGCAGCAGCACCGTGATCAGGCAGAGATTGGCCATGCGCCGGGGCAGCTGCGACAGGAAATAGGCCAGGGGATATCCGGCCAGAATGCAGATCCCCGTGGTCAGCAGACTGACTTCGAAGGTGTTGCGGAAAATCCGCGCATAGGACTTGCTCTCCACCATGCGCTGGTAATGCTCCAGGGTGAAGCTGCCGTCATCTCCCAGAAACGACAGCCAGAACAGCCAGCCGACCGGCAAGACCATAATCACCAGCACCAGCAGCAGCGCCGGTGAGCAGAGTCCGAAGAGAACCAGCCGCTCCCGCGACGCGTCCCGCTTCAACTCGGCCCTGTTGGGCTGCTGAGCGGAACCTGCGGCGAAATTCTTCAGGACGGCTTCGCTCACGGCTCAGCTCTCCTTAGCCGAAATCAGCACCGTGTCCTCGCAGTGCAGGCCAAGTTGTATCTCATCGCCCGCGGTCGGCAGGTTCGCGAAGCTGTTGCGCCGGGTCATCCCGCGCAGGCTGATCTCGGTGCCGTCGTCGAGCGCTGTGTACATCAGGAAAGAATCGCCCTGATAGACCGTTTCGCGCACGATGCCTTTGAAGCTGTTCATGTCGCTGCAGGTTTCAAACACGCCGCTGGCGCCGTTGGCGATCAACTGCAGCCGTTCGGGCCGCAGCATGAGAAGCATCTCGCCGGTCGCCTCCGGCATCCGCGCAACCTTCAACGGCATGTCGCCGAAGCGCGCGGTTCCGTCGCTTATGGTGACGGGCAGAAAGGTCGATTCGCCGATGAAGTCGGCAACGAACCGGTTGGCGGGACGTTCGTAAATCTGTTCCGGCGTGCCCAGCTGCATCACCCGGCCATGATTGATCACCGCGATCCGGTCCGACATGGTCAGCGCCTCGCGCTGATCGTGGGTCACGTAGACAGTCGTGATGCCGAGCTTGTCATGCAGACGCCGCAGTTCGATCTGCATCTGCTCGCGCAGTTTCTTGTCGAGCGCCGAAAGGGGCTCGTCCATCAGCAGAATGCGCGGTTCGAACACGATGGCGCGCGCGAGCGCCACGCGCTGGCGCTGGCCGCCCGAAAGCTGATCGATGCGCCGTCCGCCATAGCCGCCGAGCTGAACCGTTTCCAGCGCCCGCTCGACCCGCACCGCCATATCCGCCTTCGATACGCCGCGAAGCTTCAGAGGAAAGGCAACGTTTGCTTCCACGGTCATATGCGGGAAGAGCGCATAGCTCTGGAACACCATTCCCACGTCGCGTTTGTGCGGCGGCGTTCGGACGATTTCCCGCTCGCCGAACCTGACACTGCCGTGATCGGGACGCGTAAAGCCGGCCAGAACCATCAACAGCGTTGTCTTGCCGGAACCCGACGGACCGAGCAGCGTCATGAACTCGCCGCTGCGGATATCCAGATCAACATTATCGAGAGCGGAAACCAGTCCATAGGTTTTCGTCGCACCGCGAATCGTAATTGGCAGCGCCTCGGCGCCCGCAATGATTTCGCTCACAGTCAAGCCTCTAACTTCCTCGCCCTAACCTGAAAGGGGCGGCGCTGTTCTCCGCCGCCCCCCGTTTCAGTCGATGCCGGTTATTCGGTCACCAGATCCTGATAAAGTGCCGAAGCCTTCTTTTCGAACCTCGCGTACCATTCGATGTCCACCGGCAGCTGCAGCGCGGCATTCGCAGGATATGACGGCAGCGTTCTGGCAACCTCGGGTGAAATCTTGCCGATCTCATAGGCCTGCTTGTTGGTCGGGCCGTAGGTGATGTATTCGGGGAGATTGGCCTGATACTCCGCCTTGCTGATTTCGGCGAGGAATTTCATCGCCGTATCCTTGTTCGGCGCGCCCTTGGGGATCGCGAAGCAGTCATAGTCGAGCAAGGCCTGATTGAAGCTGTAGGCGGTCTTTGCACCGTCCTTGATCGCAACATCGAAACGGCCGTTCCAGCCCGTGGTCATGTCCACTTCGCCGTCCTTCATGAGCTGCGCGTGCTGGGCGCCCGAGCTCCACCACACGGCAATGTGCGGCTTCAGTTCACGGATCTTGTTGAGCGCGCGCTCCATGCCTTCGTCGGTGGCAAGCACTTCATAGACCTTTTCAGGCGGCACGCCATCGGCCATCAGCGCCGGCTCCAATGCGCCCGCAACACTGCTGCGGTAAGCACGATTGCCGGGGAATTTCTTCACATCCCAGAAGTCGGCCCAGCTCTGCGGGCCCTTGTCGCCGTAGGTTGCCGTGTTCCAGGCGTAAACCGTCGAGAAGACATCGCCGCCGACGCAGTACTCCATCTTCAGGGTCGGATAAAAGGTCGAAACATCGATAATGCTGTAGTCGAGTGGCTCGAGAAGACCTTCGGCTCCGGCGCGCGACGCACTGCCCGATCCGCTGGCCACAATGTCAAGTGTCACAGCACCGGCCTTGACCTGCAAACGGACATCGGACATGCCGCCGTAGGTTTCTTCTGTTACCACAATACCGGTCGCCTTGGCGGCGGGCTTGAACAGAGCTTCGCTCTGCGCTTCCTGATAGGAACCGCCCCAGGAGGCGATTGTGACCTTGCCCTCGGCCAGGGCATCGGCGCTATAGGCCGTGGCGGTCAAAGCCATGGCCAACCCGGCCACAGCGACGGATGTCTTCGTCAAGAGATCGCGTCTGGTCAGACCGTCACAGCGGGTTCGACCAGGGTATTTTTTTTCCTGTCCCATTCTCGTGCCTCCTCGTAAGTCTCTTTGTTTTGCCCCGCGCCGGCCTTTCCTGTCTCCCGGAGACTGACCGTTTTTCACTGAACCAGTGAGAAAGGTGAAACAGCCTCTCCCTGGATTGCCATTCAGGAATCCCTTTAAACCTGATCGGTCGGCGCGACACTTTGGATCGAATCCTCTTATGCTACGATCTTACGACGGTGCAATGGTCTGGCAGGAAGGGCCATTATCAACAATCTAGGATACCAATTACATGCTCCGGTCGTGATATTCCACTGATCCGGCTCTCCAGTTCGCGCGCCCCGATCTACCGGCTGCCCTGATGAGCCGGCCCCGTGTCAGCTCTGCCGGTCGCGCCAACGGTAGTACATGACCGTTGCGCCGAGGAACCACGGATTGCCGGTATAGAAGGGCCTGGTCTGGAAGGTCAGACCGTCGAAGCCCGTCCTCCCTTCCTTGAGACCCAGAAGACTCTGCCCCGTGCGCATGCCCAGATAGCTGGCCATGGAAACCCCTGAACCACAGTAGCCCATGGCATAGTAAAGACCATCGTGTTTGCCGCAATGGGCGAGTTCGTCGAAGGTATAGGCGACGAAGCCGACCCAGGAATGACTGATCGCCGTTCCGGCCAGTTCGGGAAAGATGCCGGTCATGGACTGATGCAGCCTGGGGCCACTGGTCCGCGGATCGGTTTCGTCGTGCGAAACCCGGCCACCGAACAGAATCCGTGTCCGGTCCGGCGAGGGGCGGTAGTAATACACCACCTTGCGGGTATCGCTGACCACCCGGTCCGTAGGCATCAGCCGGTCCATCACCTCCGGTGCCAGGGGTTCGGTGGCGATGACATAGCTGCCGATCGGAATCACCCTGCGGCGCTGCCACGGCGTTACGCTGCCGGTATAGCCGTTGGTCGCAACCACCACGTCCCGCGCCGAAACCTTGCCCCGGCGCGTGGTGACCAGAAAGCCGCCGTTCTGACGCTCGACCGCCGTCACCGCACAATGTCCGATGACACTCGCCCCGGCAGCCTGGACCCGCTCCATCAGCCCCTTGTGATAACGGCCCGGATCGAGCGAAGCATGTTTGGGAAAAACCACGCCACCATAGTAGGCGTCGGTTCCCAGTTCGCTCTGCTGTTCGCTGCGCGGAACCAGCCGGGCTTCGACTTCCAGGCCCGGCGTATCGGGCCCGACTTCGGACGCCAGCTTCTCGTACTGCGCGGCGGAGTGCGCGGCATGGAACCGGCCCGGCACCTTGAAGTCGCAATCGATCTGTTCCCGCTTCACGAAATCCTCGATCCACGCGAGGGCGTTATGCCCTTCCTTCATGATCGCAAAGGCCGTGTCCGAGCCGTATTTCGCGCTGAGGGTTACAAGGTCCGACTTGACGCTGGTGCTGATCTGTCCGCCGTTGCGCGTACTGCAACCAAAGCCCGCCGCTTCGGCGTCCAGCACCAGCGTATGACGCCCTGCCCGCGCGGTCTCCAGCGCCGCGTTCAGGCCGGTATAGCCCGACCCGATAACAACCACATCCACGGTCTTCGGCAGGTCCGGCGTCCCGAGATCGGGCCGTGGCGTCGCATCCCACCAGTAGGGGTCGGTTTTGAAATTCTCAGCAAACAGACTTTCGCTCACGAGCTTCCCCATAAAATTCCGGCGATCCAGTTCCTGCCGTTACAAACCTGATCTTGCCGCAGCCGCGCGGCGCTTCCAACCCTTCTCGCGTCAAAGCCGGATTCCACCTGCCCCGGTTCGCGCAACGGGAGTCACGCGCCATTCCACTCGCTGATCTGATAGTCGGCTTTATTGAGCCAGGCCTCGTCGATTTCGACACCCCAGCCCGGCGCGTCGGGAATCGTGACCTTGCCGTCGACAATGTCGTAGGGCGACTGATTATAGAGCCCGTCCTGCCAGGGGTAGTAATCCTGCCCCTCGATCGAGAATTCGAGATACTTGCCCGCCGAGGGAATGGCGCCCAGAAGGTGCATGGTGAAAAGCGTGACCAGTGAAAGATTGGCGCAGTGCGGCGTGCAGGGCAGTCCCGCCGCCGCTCCCATTTCCGCCACCTTGAGCGTACGGCAGATCCCGCCGAGATAGCTGATATCGGGCTGGATGATGTCGACGGCGCGCATGTCGATCATCCGCCGCCAGGTCGGCAGGTCGCAGTCCTGCTCACCGCCGGTAACATCGAGATCGAGGGCATCGGTCACCTCCTTGGTCTGCTCCAGCTCCCAGTAAGGGCAGGGTTCCTCGTAATGACTGATCCCGTTGGCCTCCAGCATCCGGCCGACTTCGATGGCGCGCGCCGGCGAGAAGCCGCTGTTGGCATCCACCAGCAGATCCGCATCGTTACCCATCGCCTTTCGGATTGCGGGCACGATCTCTTCGGTCCGGCCGGGCCATTCATCCACATCGTGACCGCATTCGGCCCCGATCCGGAACTTGAAGGCATCGAAGCCGTAGCGGTCGCGCAGCCGCAAAAACCGCTCAGCCTCCTGCGCCGGCGTGATGTCGCGCTTCATCGAGGAGGCATAAACCCTGATCGGCCTCGGCGTGCCGCCCAGAAGTTCGCAGACGCTTTTCCCTTCCAGCTTGCCGCGCAGATCCCACAGCGCGGTATCCAGCCCGCCGATGGCGCGCCGCAGATAGGAGCCGGGAAACTTGTGCTCGCGTTCGGGAATCAGATCGACGAGGCGTTCGATATCAAGCGCATCCTCGCCAAGAGCCCAGGGCGCGACCTGACGATGCAGCACAAGCGCGGAAATATCGGCGTTGTAGGTCGAAACCTGTCCCCAGCCCTGGTGACCGTCATCGCTCGTCACCCGGACGAATCCGACGAACTGCGTGGTGAAGGTTTCGATCGATTTGATTTTCATGGAAAGCGCCGCTGTTTTTTGAGGGTGATCTCTTGAACTTGTCGATATGATCGTTGAATTGGACTGCAGATAAGGTCCATTTTAAATATTCTGTAATACCACTCAGAGACTCTGTCCTTCTGGCCTGGCCCTCCGGGCCCCGCCAACCGAGAGATCGCATTCGATATGGTCAAACGAACCGGCGGTGCCCTGCTTCTTTCCCTGCGCATCGATCGTACATCCAACCGCCTGGTCACGACGCAGCTCTGCACCGCCATCCGCGACATCATTCTCTCCGGTGGTCTCAACGCGGGGGAACGCCTGCCCGCGAGCCGCACCCTGGCCAAAGATCTCGGCGTTTCCAGAACCACCGTGATCGATGTCTTCGAACGGCTGGCCGCCGAAGGTCTGATCGAATCGCGGACCGGTGCGGGGACTTACGTCAGCGACGTTCTCAAGGACAACCGCCCCGCCCCGCCGGCGGCGACAGGTAACACCACGCAGCCACAGGCTCACCAGCCCCGTCTCTCGCGCTCCATCATGCGGGCGTCGGAGATGTTTCTGGAGCGCCTGCCCCATGAGCCCCGCGCCTTTACCACGGCGATGCCGGCCTTCGACGCCTTCCCGCTCGCACTCTGGTCCCGTCAGGTTTCCAAACACTGGCGCGATCAGCGCGATGTGGTCATGGGTTACAGCGATCCGCACGGTTACGCGCCATTGCGGCGGGCCATTGCCTCTCACCTGCGCGCCAACCGGGGTATTGCCTGCGAACCCGAACAGATCTTCATCGTCGGCGGCGCCCAGCAGGCGTTCTATCTGATCGGCAGCCTGCTGCTCGATCCGAACGATAAGGTCTGGTTCGAAAACCCCGGCGCCATCGGTGCGCGTAACTGTCTGGCCGCCTGCGGCGCCAGACTGATCCCGGTTCCCGTCGACGGCAGCGGCATCGTGGTGGAGGAAGGCCGCAGGCTGGCGCCCGACTTTCGCCTCGCCTTCGTGACCCCGTCGCACCAGCAGCCGCTCGGCTCGACCATGAGCCTCGAGCGGCGTTTTTCCCTGCTGCAGGCCGCGGAAGATGCCAACGCCCTGATCATCGAAGACGATTACGACGGTGAGTTTCGCTACGGCGGGCACCCTCAGCCAACCCTGAAAAGCGTCGATGCCACCGGCCGCGTGATTTATGTCGGCACCTTCAGCAAGACGTTGTTTCCGGCCCTGCGGCTTGGCTATTTCCTCTCGCCGCCGGCGCTGGTTGACGTCTTCAATCAGGTGACCGATGCCTTTCTCCAGGGCGTACCCTCAAGCAATCAGGCGGTCGTGGCCAGCTTCATGGAAGAAGGCCACTTTGCCGCACACATCCGGCGGATGCGCAAAATCTATGCGGAGCGTCACCAGGTGCTCTGCGACGCCGCGAAGCAGTATCTGCATGGTCTGCTCGAGATCGTTCCCACGGACACCGGTCTCCACACCATCGGTCTTCTGCCCCGGCGGTTTTCCGAAAGCAAGGTGGCCGAAGCGGCCCGCGCGCGCGGTATTACCGTCGCCCCGATCGAACGCTTTTCCATCGCGCCCACCGGCACCAACGGGCTGGTGCTGGGCTTCAGCGGCATCAAACCGCCGGATATCGTGGCCGGCGTCAGGACGCTTGGGGAAGTGCTGGACAGACTCGACAAGGCAATCCCATAGCCTTGAACCGGCCCGGTCAGGGCAGAAAAATTGGTATGGCCGATCCTCTAAAATGGACCTGACAAAGCGACCGTCTCTCGCTTAATCTGCGAACCATCTGCGACCCGAAGAACCCTCGAACCAAGAGAGAAACACACATTGCCGGAACATCCCGATCGATCGCAAACCGGACCGGACTCCGACGCGCAGTATGACTACATCATCGTCGGCGCCGGCTCGGCCGGCTGCGTTCTGGCGAACCGCCTGAGCGAAGAACGACTCAACCGTGTCCTGGTGCTCGAGGCCGGCGGCAGCGACCTGAGCTTCTGGATTCAGATGCCCATCGGCTACGGCAAATCCTTCTACAACAAGAACGTCAACTGGATGTACCGGACAGAACCGGATCCCGGTCTCGGCGGGCGCTCGGGTTACTGGCCGCGCGGCAAGGTCCTGGGCGGATCCTCCTCGATCAACGCCATGGTCTATATCCGCGGACAGGCCGAGGACTTCGATGCCTGGGAGGCGCTGGGCAACCCGGGCTGGGGATGGGACAGCGTCCTGCCCTATTTCAAAAAGTCGGAAAACAATGAGCGCGGCGGAAATACCTGGCGCGGCACTGGCGGCCCACTGCACGTGTCCGACGTTTCGAAGCAGCTTCATCCGCTGAACCAGGCTTACCTGAAGGCGGCGGAAGAAGCCGGTCTGCCCTACAATGACGACTTCAACGGCGAGACCCAGGAAGGGGCCGGGCTCTATCAGATCACCACACGCAACGGCTTTCGCATGTCGGCGGCGCGGGCCTATCTGCGCCCGGCCATGAAACGCGCCAACCTGCGCGTGGAGACCAAAGCAAAGGCCACGCGCATTCGCTTCGAAGGCGACAAGGCTGTCGGCATCGAGTACTGGCAGAACGGCTGCCTGCATCGGGCGCGGGCCGCACGGGAAGTCATTCTTTCAGCCGGCTCGATCAACTCGCCGCAGCTGCTGCAGCTTTCCGGCGTCGGCCCGGCAGAGGTTCTGAAGCCCCTGGGAATCGACATGGTTCACGAGAGCCCGGCGGTCGGGCGGAACCTTCAGGATCACCTTTGCCTGGACCACGTCTACCGCTCGCGCGTGCCGACCCTGAACGAGGAATTGCGTCCCTGGTGGGGTAAGCTTCGGGCCGGACTGCAGTACGTCCTGCTGCGTCAGGGCCCGCTGAGCCTGAGCGTCAACCAGGGCGGCGGGTTCTTCAAGACCCGGCCCGATCTGGACCGCCCCAATATGCAGCTCTACTTCTCGCCGGTGAGCTATACGAAGGCTCCGCCGGGCAAACGGCCGATGATGAGCCCCGATCCCTATCCGGGGTTTCTGATCAGCGTCTCCCCCTGCCGCCCGACCAGCCGCGGCCATCTGCAGATTCGCTCCACCAATCCCGAAGACCCTCCCGAGATCCACCCGAATTCGATTTCCACGAACCATGATCTGCAGGAATTGCTCGAGGGCTCCCGTTTCCTGCGAAAACTTGCGGCCACCTCTTCCCTGTCCGCGGTGATCGAAGAGGAGACCCAGCCGGGACCGGGGGTGGAAAGCGATGACGCAATGATCGAGTATATCCGGCACCGCAGCACGACGGTCTTCCACCCGGTCAGTACCTGCCGCATGGGCCCCGCGCCGGAGGAGAACGTGGTGGATCACAGGCTGCGGGTTCACGGCCTGCGAAACCTGCGGGTGGTCGACGCTTCGATCTTTCCGGCTGTGACCTCGGGCAACACCAATGCGCCTTCGATCATGGTCGGCGAAAAAGGCGCGGATATGATCCTGGAGGATGGCAGGCTGCCCTGAATCTCGTCATCGAGCGGAAAGCGAGCATCATCCGTCGGGACCGGAAAGCGATGTCTGGTCAGTGACATCTGCCGTCACCATAATCGCGCAACAAATCCTTGCACGGCGAGAGCTTTTGAGAGTCACTGATACTAGGAAGTCCTGCCCCCGGCGGCAATCCGGCAGCCAGCACACTCTCACATTGAAGTATGTTCCATGACCGACAGCGAAAAACCGGAACCCAGCAGCGATATCCCCTGCCTTGTCATCGGCGCGGGCATCGTCGGGCTCTGCACCGCGCTCTCTCTGCAGGAACGCGGAATCGCCGTGACCCTGATCGACCCGCAACCCCCCGCCGAAGCAGCGTCCTACGGCAACGCCGGGGTGCTTTCCACCTGGGCCTGTATCCCGCAGTCGATGCCGGGTCTGTGGAAATCGGTCCCCAAATGGCTGCTTGATCCCAAGGGACCGGCGAAAATCCACTGGTCTCACCTGCCGACGCTGCTGCCGTGGATCATCTCCTTTCTGCGCGCGGGACAGGCCGGGCGAATCCCGGCGATCGCAGATGCCATGCTTGCCCTGAACCATCCAACCCTGGAACTTTACCGGCGTCATCTCGAAGGCACAGGCAAGGCGCATCTGGTCCGCGATTCTGCCTATGTCTTTATCTACCGCGATCCGGCAAAGGCCAATCTCGAGGGTTTCGAGTGGCGGATCCGGCGCGAGCGCGGCACACCGCTTGAGCGGATAGACGCGGGTGACCTGCGGGATCTGGAACCGGATATCTCGCCAGACTACAAAGCCGCAATTCTGGCGAAAGACCAGGGGCGGGCAACCGATCCCGGCGCTATCGGCAAGGCGCTGGCGGAAAAGGTGACGCGCCAGGGCGGGCGATTTGTCCGCGGCAAGGTCCAGCGCCTGATTCCGCGCGAGGATGGCGACTTTCGCATCGAAACCGATGGCGGTCCGCTGCAGGCAATCAAGGTCGTCCTCGCCGCCGGCGCCTGGTCGGCCCAGCTTCTGAAACCCCTGGGCTTTCGGGTTCCCCTGGAGGCCGAGCGCGGCTACCATATGGTCTTCAAGGACCCGAACGTCACACTCAACAACTCGATCATGGTCACCGACGGCAAGTTCGTCGCAAGTTCGATGGACATGGGACTGCGCTGCGCCGGCACTGCAGAATTCGCCAGGATCGACTCGCCGCCCGACTACCGGCGCGCCGAAGTTTTCAAAAGCATGGCGAAGCAGCTGCTGCCAAATCTCAACAGCGAGACCACCGACGTCTGGATGGGGCAGCGACCATCCTTTCCCGACAGCCTGCCCGCACTCGGGCCTGTCCCGGGCCTGCCGAATCTGACGACCGCCTTTGGACACGGCCACCTGGGCATGACGGCGGCGCCGATGACCGGACGAATTGCCGCCGCGCTGGTCGCGGGAGAACCCCCGAACCTCGACCTCGCGCCCTACGCCCTGGAGCGTTTCCAATGAGCAAAGACCCGCGCCATGGCTAGAGCTTTCGACGCCATTGTTGTCGGTGGCGGAATGGTAGGTGCGGCCACGGCCTTCGGCCTGCAGCGCCTTGGCCTGAAATGCCTTATGCTCGACGAGGGCGACGTCGCCTTTCGCGCCGCACGGGGCAATTTCGGTCTGGTCTGGGTTCAGGGCAAGGGCGTTAACTTTCCGCCCTATGCACGCTGGACCGAAACCTCCGCAAGCCTGTGGCAGGAACTCGCCGGCGAAATCCGGGAGACCACCGGCGTGGAGACCGGTTACTCACGGCCGGGCGGGCTCGATCTTTTTCTTTCCGAAGAAGAACAGACCGCAAAGCTGGAGAGATACCGGCGGCTGGCGCAGCACTCCGACAGCTTCCGTTACGAGATGCTGGATCCCAAGGCTCTGTCCGACCTCCTGCCCGGCGTGGGCCCGGACGTGGTCGGCGGCGGCTATTCGCCCAATGACGGGCATGCCAGTCCGCTCTATCTGCTGCGCGGCCTTCATGCGGCGTTTCTCGCCAGGGGCGGGACCATAAAAATGGACGCGCGGGTTTCGGCAATTTCGAATACGCGCGGTATTTTCACCGTCACCTCACCCGGCGGGGTCTTCGAGGCGCCAAAACTGGTGCTCGCTGCCGGCCTCGGCAATCTGGCCCTCGCCCCCATGGCCGGGCTCGAGGTCCCGGTTCACCCGCTACGCGGCCAGATCCTCGTGACGGAACGGATGCAGCCCTTTCTGAAGCTTCCCATCATGAATATCCGCCAGACCGCCGAAGGGAGCGTCCTGCTCGGAGATTCCCATGAAGACGCAGGATATGACAGCGGGACCAGCGCCGGTGTGATGCGGGATATCGCCACACGGGTAACCCGTCAGCTTCCCCTTCTCGCCCGGGCGCAGGTGGTCAGGACCTGGGGGGCCCTGAGGATCATGACGCCGGACGGCCACCCGATCTACGAAGAATCGCAGAGCCAGCCGGGCGCCTTCACGGCGGTCTGTCACAGCGGCGTAACTCTTGCGGCGGCGCATGTTTACAAATGGGCTGAAGCCGTACGTGACGGAGTCATACCAGAGGAGCTCGAAGCCATGAACACAGGAAGGTTCGCCGATGCGGCGCATTGAAGCCACGCAGCGGCCGGTCGTAACCATCGATTTCGAGAACCGCAGGATCGAAGCCATGGAAGGCGACAGCATCGCCGCCGCGCTGCTCAACGCGGATGTAAAATCCCTGCGCGACACTGCCGTGAAAGCTACCGGTCGCGGTCCCTATTGCCTGATGGGTGTCTGCTTCGACTGTCTGGTCGAGATCGACAGCGTTCCCAACCGGCAGGCCTGCATGATCCCGGTGCGCCACGGCATGAAGGTCAGGCGTCAGACAGGCGCCGCCAAACCCCTCCCGGTACAGCCGCCCGGGCACGCCGGAACGTCATGAAAAAGCACCATCAGATCGCAGTCATCGGGGCCGGTCCGGCCGGACTGGCCGCCGCAACGGAGGCAGCGCGGCAAGGCGCCGCGGTGGTTCTGTTCGATGAGCAGCCAAGCCCGGGCGGACAGATCTACCGCGCCATCGAAGGAACGTCGCCCGCACAGAAAGAGATACTGGGAAAGAGCTATCGTCACGGCGAAACTCTTGCCCGTGCCTTTCGGGACTCCGCCGTCGACTACCGGCCCGGCACGACGATCTGGCAGCTCTCCGCAGAACGGGAAATCGGAATTTCGCAAAACGGCGTTGCCGGCGTCGTTACCGCCGATCAGGTGATCGTCGCGACGGGAGCCCTTGAACGCCCCTTCCCGATACCCGGCTGGACCCTGCCCGGCGTGGCGACGGCGGGCGCGGCGCAGATCCTGCTGAAGTCCTCGGGTCTGATCGCCGAAAAGGCGGTTTTCGTGGGAAGCGGGCCGCTGTTGTATCTGGTGGTCGCGCAATACCTGCGGGCGGGCGCCGTGCCGCGGGCGCTGATCGACACCACGGCGCCCGGCAAGCAATGGCGGGCGTTTCCTCATTTACCCGGCGCGTTACGGCGCTGGGATCTTCTGCGCGAAGGTATGGCCTGGATGAAGGAAATCCAGCGCTCCGGCATCAAAGTCGTAAAGTCCGCCACCGATCTCAGCATCGAAGGCGCCGGCGAAGCCGAGGCCGTCAGCTTTCGAGACGCCGGCGGCAAGCGGCAGCGTATTGCCTGTGACCAGGTCTTTCTTCATCAAGGGGTCGTGCCCAACGTCAATCTGACCATGGCCGCCGGATGCCGTCATTTCTGGGACGCGCAGCAGCTCTGCTGGCATCCGCAGACCGACGACTGGTTCACCTCCAGCCTCCCCGGCATCTCGATTGTCGGCGACGGCGCGGGAATCGCGGGCGCCCTGGCCGCCGAACAGGCCGGACGGATCGCCGCCAACGGCGCACTCAAGAACCTCGGACATTTCGACGCCGCCGAAGCGAAAAGCCGAAGTGGCCCGGACCGCAGGTCGCTGAAACGTGAAAGAGCGATCCGGCCTTTCCTCGACCAGTGGTTCCGTCCGCGTGACGAAAACCGAATTCCCGCGAACGCCGAGGTTGTCGTTTGCCGTTGCGAGGAAGTGACGGCGAGAGATCTGCGTGCGGGAATCGCGCTCGGCGCCCCGGGCCCCAATCAGCTCAAGGCTTTCTGCCGGGCCGGGATGGGCCCCTGCCAGGGCCGCATGTGCGGCCTGACGGTCACCGAACTGATGTCCGCCGAAACCGGCCGCCCGCCGGAAGAAATCGGCTTTTACCGCCTGCGCCCGCCGGTCAAGCCCCTCACCCTGGGCGAGCTTGCGGCGCTTTCTCTGACGGACAATGGCTGACGCTTGGTAACTCCAGTCTCCCCGGTCGGGCCCGAATGGACAACCTGTTGAAAGACCACACCTAGGCAACCAGACTCTCTAACTCCGGAAGCGGTGGACGCACGGCGATGGCATCCTTCACGATTTTCTCGACCTCGGCACGGCGAGCGCCGGACAGCGGCATGCGCGGCATACGCACCCGCTCGCTGGTGCCGATCTCCAGCGCTTCGGCGAGCTTGATGTTCTGCACCAGATAGGTCGATACATCGAGATCGAGCAACGGCCGGAACCAGCGGTAAATGCTCAGGGCTTCCGCTGTCCGCCCGGCTTTCATCAGGCGGTAGATCGCGACCGTTTCCTTCGGAAAGGCAACGACAAGACCAGCCACCCATCCGACCGCTCCGACCGACAGCGCCTCGAAGGCAAGATTATCGACACCGGTGAAAACGTCGTAACGCTCGCCGAGCCGGTTGATGATTTCGGTGGTACGCCGGATGTCGTCCGAGGACTCCTTGATCGCGACGAAACGCCTGTCGTCAGCGAGTTCCTCCAGCAGGTCCGGCGTGACGTCAACCCGGTAAGCCACCGGGTTGCTGTAGATCATGATCGGCAGATCGCCCGCATCGGCGACACTGCGCAATGTGGCAACCGTTTCGGCGGCATTGGTATGGTAGATCGGGCTGGGAACGACCATCAGTCCGGAGGCACCGACCCTGGCCGCCTTTTCCGCCAGGATACAGGCTTCGCGTGTCGCTGCCTCTGAAACAGTCATGAGCACCGGCCGCCCGGCAGCAGATCCCTGCGCCGTCTTCAAGACGTCCAGACGCTCGTCCTGAGAAAGCATCGAACCTTCGCCCAGAGATCCGCAGACGATGAGCCCGTCGCAGCCGGATTTGATCTGATAGTCGAAACAACGCTTCATCTCAACGTGATCGAGTTCCCCCTGCTCGGTGAACTTCGAAGTAACGGCGGGAAAAATCCCCTTCCACATAACCCTGTTCCCTTCCAATAGCAGCGCGTTGTCCGCGCCTCACCGAATTATATGAACCTTGAACGAAACGGCTCGAATTCCCCAGACTTCGAGCCGTCAACCGGACGCTGTGCTTAACGATTGTAAAAAGAGTATTATATTGAAGCGAATATGAAACGGCTTTTGTCTCGTTCCGACCTCCATAGGGTCTTTATAACGAAAAGAATCCTCAACTCACAAAGCCCCGCCGGGTTCCGGCAGGAACGCCTTCAGGGCATCATCGCTTCGATCAGATAGGGCCGCTTTTCGGCGAAACCCCGCTTGAGCGCAGCCATCAGATCTTCCACCGTGTCGACGCGTACGCCGGCAACCCCGAAGCCCTTCGCCAGATCCACCCAGCTGATTTCCGGGCGCCGCAGATCGAGCATGCCAAGAGCGTTCCTGCCGACCGACGTCACCCCGACATTGGCCATCTCGCCTTTGAGAATGCGATATTCCCGGTTGGCAAAGATCAGCGTGACCACGTGCTGCGCCTCACGGGCCTGGGTCCACAGCGCCTGCAGTGAATAGGCGCCGGAACCATCGGCCTGCAGTCCGAGAACCGGACGGTCCGGACAGGCAACGGCGGCACCGGTGGCCAGCGGAAAACCGCCGCCAATGGCCCCGCCGGTGACCTGCAGCCAGTCGTGCGCCACCATTCCCTTCGTGATGCGGTCCATGCTTCGGCCCGAGGTAATTGCCTCGTCGATGACGATGGCATTTTCCGGCAGGGTCAGGGCAACGGCCGCAGCCGCGGAATCCGGTGTGATGGCCCCACTCGGCATTGCCGGCAGTTCAAGGGCCATCACGGGAACCGGAGCGTTTTGCGCCCCAAGCGCCTCGCAGACGGCCGAAAGCGCAGCCGCGATATCCTGGCGGACCGATGCCACCGGCAGGAATTCACCCGCTTCCGGCAGAACACGGCTCGGCTTGTCGGGATAGGCGAAAAAGGCAACCGGCTCATCCGCGCCGAAAGCCAGGAACGCTTCGAAACTCGACAGGCGCTCCAGCGAGATATCGACCGGATAGGCGATACGCTCGACGGCCACCCTGCCGGCGCCACGCATGATCCGGCGATTGCTGGTCGGCGCGAAAAGCGTGCATCCGGTTACGGCGGAAATCCTGCCCGCCAGTTCCAGGTTGTCCGCCATAAGGGCCAGATCACCCAGCAGCAGGGCCACCTTGCGTCCGCTTCTCAGCCAGTCGACGGCAGCGGAAATGGCATCCGCGGACGGTACCAGCGGACGCGGCGGCTCAATCGCGGCAGCCGGCCCGGAAGCCTCGCCCCAGGCGCAGTCGGCGGGCAGGATCAGGGTGGCGATATGCCCGGGTGCCTGACGGGCGGCGGCAATCGCTTCGGCGGCGTCCGCGGCGACACGGTGAGAGGTCTTGGTCGAACGGATCCAATCGGAAACCGGCCGGGCAACGCCCTCGACATCCGACGTCAACGGTGCATCGAAGTGTCTATGGTAGGTCGCGTGATCGCCAACGATATTGACGACGGGAGTTCGCGCCCGCCTGGCGTTGTGGAGGTTCGCCATCCCGTTGCCGAGCCCTGGACCAAGATGCAGAAGCGTCGCCGCCGGCTTCCCCGCCATCCGGGCATAGCCATCCGCGGCACCGGTCACGACGGTTTCATGCAGGCCCAGAATGCACTTCATGTCCGTATGCTCGTCGAGCGCCGCCACGAAATGCATCTCCGAAGTTCCCGGATTGGAAAAGCAGACATCCACTTCCGCAGCCAGAAGGGTTTTTACCAGGCTTTGCGCACCGTTCATGACCAGGGGATCCTCGTGAAATTTCCGGTTATCTGTACACATCCGGAAAGCAGCCTCCGGATATCAACCACCCGATACAGGCAGGATCTCGCTTATGCAACGACGTGGCGTATAACGCAAGATCCCTTCGTCTCGGCCGGCAGGTGACGCCAATTACCGGGTCATCCCGCCGGCAGACACGCCGTTAATCCTGAACCCGTCTCAGTCTTCTGGGTGTGGTGTCACGCACCACCATGCGGGTCTTGATCCGGTGAACGCGCGCCGGAAGATCCGGTTGCGCCAGCCGGGTTTCGAGCATCTGAATAATCTCATCGACGATCGCGCCGACCGGGTAGTCGATCGTTGTCAGCCGGAAATTCGGCCAGGATGCCAGTTCGGTATTGTCGAATCCGATAACCGCAAGGTCTTCAGGGACCGACAGCCCAAGCGCAGAGGCGGCCTGCAGAACGCCGATCGCCGCCATATCGTTGATACAGAAGATCCCATCCGGCCTGTCCGGCAGGGATAGCAGGTCTATCGCGATCTGGAATCCGGTCATTTCCTCGGACTGGGGAATCCTTGCGCTGTGGGACAGGGACATGCCGGCGGCCTTGAGCGTATCGGTCAACCCGTCCCGCCGTTCCCGATCGGAGAAGGCATAATAAGTACCTCCGATGTAGGCAATCCGCTTGCAGCCCGAGCGGATCAGAAGTTCGGCGGCGAGCCGCGCGCCCCCCCTGTTGTCGGCCAGGACACTGTCAATTCCGGGGGAGTTGATGTTTCTGCCGCTCAGGATGACCGGCACACCCAGTTTCGCGCATTTCAGGCAGGCTTCCCGGGTCATGGTTCCGGCCGCCACCACGGCGGCATCGACCTGATAGTCGAGCGCTCCCATCAGCTCGTCATCGATGGGCCCGGAATCGACCACCGGCGTCAGCAGCAGCTTCTTGCCGCGCCGCGCCAGTTGTTCGGCGAGGCCGTCCACAAGCGCCGCATCGAACACGTTCGAGGTCGCGCCGATGACGAGTGCGACGAGATTGGTCTGCGCGTTGATCATGCTGCGCGCCAGCGCGTTGGGCCGATAGCCCAGTTCCTCGGCAGCGGCGATCACCTTCGCCCGCATCTTCGGCGAAGCGCTTCCGTTGATCGACAGCACGCGCGAGACTGCGGCGTTGGACACCCCCGCCAGTTCGGCTACATCTTTGATGGTCGCGCGCGCCATAGTTCCGTTCCGCTGAAAAAGCAGCCGACTGTATCAACTCACCGTGAGCTTTCAAGAAGAGACCATCCGGCAGGTATCGGAGAAGCTGGAGATACCGGACTTCACCCTGTGCGTGAATGATCCTCCGCAAGGATGCACGCTTCTCACCGCTTGGTCGAGCATGATGCTTCGGCGGGCTCCAGTCTCCAGCAGCGCGGACGCCGGTTCAAATTTTGCATTGCGGTGATTTGGCTCAAGCGCAAAGGCTTGTCGAAAAGACACGGCAGAGTCCGGAACCCGCCCAAGAGCTTTGAGTATAAGTCCCTTGTTGTCGGGGGATACCCGGAGTCTGATCGATCGCCCTCTAGATCGCGAGGTATTCCTGGCGCAGATCCTTGTTGTCGAGAACCTCCTGAGCGGTTCCGTCGAATGCCACCTGCCCCATATCGAGGATGATCGCGCGGTCGGCGAGATGCAGCGCCGCAATGGCATTCTGCTCGACGATGATCGTGGTCAGGCCCAGTTCCTTGATCTCTTCCAGGATCCTTTCGATCTCCTTCACGATCACCGGCGCCAGACCTTCGTAAGGCTCGTCGAGCAGCAGAAGCTTGACGTCCCGGGCCAGGGTCCGGGCAACGGCCAGCATCTGCTGTTCTCCGCCGGACATGGTAACGCCTTCCTGTTTACGGCGTTCCGCGAGACGCGGAAAATGCTCGTAGAGACGCTCAATCGACCAGCCGCGCGGTTCGGCGATCTGGGCGAGCTGCAGGTTCTCTTCCACGGTCAGGCCGGGAATGATCCGCCGGTCTTCAGGGACCAGTCCGACCCCGTTGCGCGCGGCTTCAAAGTCCTTCATCTCATGGAGCGGCTTGCGGTCCAACCAGATCTCGCCGTGCGTCAGTTGTGGGTCCGAAGTCCGGGCAATGGTGCGCAGGGTCGATGTCTTGCCCGCACCGTTGCGGCCAAGAAGCGCAACGATCTCACCTTCCCGGATATCGAAACTCACGCCTTGAACGATGTAGCTTTCACCGTAATAACCGTGAATGTCCCGGCAGGAAAAGTACGCCGGTCCCTTCGCCTTATCCGGCGCACCGGCGGTTCCACCGACCAGGTTCTGGAGGCTGGAAGCCGACGTCTCTGCCGCCGGACTGTTTGCACCGCCGGCCTGATTCGCCACAGGCGCTGTGTCCGCGATATTCATAGATGCGCCCCTCCCAAATAGGCTTCCTGAACGCGGGGATCTCCCTTGATATCCTGAGGGGCCCCCTCGGCGATCACGGTACCCTGCGCCATAACGCTGATCTTGCTGGCGAGCGAGAACACGACATGCATGTCGTGCTCGATCACGATCTTGGTGATTTTGCGTTCGCCGATGCGCTGCAGCAGGTCGATGGTGTTGTTGGTATCCGCACGCGACATGCCGGCAGTCGGCTCGTCAAGCAGCAGCAGCTTCGGATCCTGGACCAGACACATGGCCAGTTCCAGTCGCCGTTTATCGCCGCGCGACAGGCTGTTGGCATGCATCGCGTGCTTGTCCGCCAGACCGACGTCTTCCAGAACGTGCTCGGATTTTTCGCGAATTTCCGCTTCTCCATCGACCCGGCGCCAGCCATTGACGGTAAAAGCACCGTCGCGCTTTGCCAGGGTCGGGATCATGACGTTTTCGATCAGCGACAGATCGCCGAAGATCTCCGGCGTCTGAAACACCCGGGCCACACCGGCCTGATTGATCTGGTGGGGCGCGATGCCCAGCAGGGAAACACCGTTGAACATCACCGAACCGGTGTCGGGTTTCAGGCGCCCGACAAAGCAGTTCAGCAGGGTCGACTTGCCGGCGCCGTTCGGGCCGATAATCGCGTGAACCGCGCCCTCTTCAATATCGAGGTTGACGTTGTGCAGCGCCTTCAGCCCGCCAAAGCTCTTGTTGACGTCCTTGACCTGGAGGATTGCCATAATCTGTATCTCCTCCCTTATTCTGCGAGCTGTGTCTGGCGGGAAGAGTCATTCTTCTCGCGTTTTCGGGTAACAAGCGTCCGGATTTTCTGGACGCCCTCGACCAGACCGCCGGGCAGGTAAATCACGATGATCATGAACAGCAGGCCCAGGGTCAGATGCCAGCCGTCCCCGACGAAAAGCCCTACAATTGACACAACAACGTCCTCAAGTCCGTCCGGCAGGAACGAGAAGATGCCGTGCAGGGTCGAATCGTTGAAAGCCGAGAAGATGTTTTCGAAATACTTGATAATGCCGGCGCCCAGGATCGGCCCAAAAAGGGTTCCCACTCCGCCCAGCATGGTCATCAGGACCACTTCGCCCGAAGCGGTCCACTGCATCCGTTCGGCCCCGGCCAGCGGATCGGTCACCGCCAGAAGCGAACCGGCGAGGCCGGCGTACATTCCCGAGATGACGAATGCCGTCAGCGCATAGGGCCGCGTGTTGATGCCGGTATAATTCATCCGGTTCTGGTTCGACTTGATCGCCTTGAGCATCATGCCGAAGGGCGAACGCGTGATCCGCAGCGACAGATAGAACGCCAGGATCAGCAATACGGCACAGAAGTAGAAGCCCTGCTGGCCGATCATCTCGATCCCGAAGAAATTGGGAAAGGGAATTCCGGCATCGGCGGCGGGGCCGAACATCCCGTCAAGGACGCGCGGATCGCCTCTGGCCGTCTGCAGGCCGGTTTCACCGTTGGTGATCGGCGTCAGCACTGAATACGCCAGATTGTAGGACATCTGGGCGAAGGCCAGTGTCAGTATCGAAAAATAGATCCCGGAGCGGCGCAGACTGATGAAGCCGATCAACAGTGCGAAAACCCCGGCAATCACGACCCCCAGAATCACCGCGGGGATGACGTTCATGCTCAGCAGCTTGAACGCCCAGACCGCGCTGTAGGAGCCGACGCCCAGAAAGGCCGCATGGCCGAACGACAGATAACCCGTCAATCCAAAGAGAATATTGAACCCGATCGCGAAAATCCCGTAGATCGCGAATTTCTGCAGGAGGTCCGGATAGCCGGCGCCGATGGGTGCCAGCCATAACGGCATGGTCAGCACCGCCAGGGTGAACAGCGCCATCATCACCATATCGTTGCGTGGTGTCATGTTTGTCATCGCTCAGCTTTCCATCACGCCCTTGCGACCCATCAGCCCGCGCGGACGGACCAGAAGGATCACGACGGCGACGAGATAGATAATGATCTGATCGATGCCGGGCAGAATACTCTTGATTTCGTTCATCGAGGCGAAGGACTGCAGAATGCCGAGCAGAAATCCCGCCGCGACCGCACCGCCCAGAGATCCCATGCCGCCAACCACGACCACGACAAAGGACAGCACCAGGAACTCCATTCCCATGTGATAATCGGGTGGCAGAATCGGGGTGTACATGACCCCGGCCAAACCGGCGACCACAGCCGCCAGGCCGAAGACGATCGAAAAGCGCCGCTGGATGTCGATCCCCAGAAGTCCGACCGTTTCGCGGTCCGCCATGCCGGCCCGCACCACCATGCCGAAGGTGGTGAACTGCAGGAACGAGAATACCCCGAGGATGACGACCGCCGAAAAGGCCAGGTAGATCAGGCGCCACCAGGGATAGACCACCGCGTCGCCCAGACCGAGAAAGGCGCCGATATTGGCGCTGCCCGCAACGATCTCGGGCGCCGGCGTCGGAATCGGGTTAGCGCCGAAATAGGCCTTCACCAGCTCCTGCATCACGATGGCAAGGCCGAAGGTGACCAGAATCTGCTCCGCGTGACTGCGCTTGTAAAACCGCTGTATCAGCCCGCGCTCCATGATCAGGCCGAAGGCAAGCATCACCGGAATCGCCAGCAGAATGGAAATCGGCACCGAGTAGTCGATGATGACAGTGCCGGTATCGCCGAACCAGGTCTCCAGAAAAGGCACTTCCTTGTAGGCCTCGAAAAAGGTGATGCTTTCGTCCTTCACCTTGACCGAGAGCGTCAGGAGTTTCTGCATGGTGACGGCGCAGAACGCCCCCATCATGAAGAGAGCCCCGTGGGCGAAGTTCACCACACCGAGCGTGCCGAAGATCAGAGTCAGACCAAGAGCGATCAACGCATAGGCGCCGCCCTTGTCGAGACCGTTCAAAATTTGGAGCGCTATTGAATCCATACCCGTCCACTCAAAGAACCCGATGGTTCCAGCCTTTGCCGACAGAGACCGTCTGGCCTACGCTGATCCGACCGGAACCGGAAACCGGCTCCGCCCCTGACGGCATTTTACCCTTGGATGACATTCCCATGAGGGGCCTGACCGGCACCTCATGGGAACAATCAAACCTGACGGATCAGACCTCGTACGGGCCCAGTTCGCCGCCAAAGATGCTCGCATCGTATTCGACCTGGCTGCGACCCACCTGCTGCACAACCTCGAGAAGATCGAACTGGCTGGAGGGGTTCGCTTTACCACGCACGACCAGCACTTCCTTGAAGCACTGGTGATCAGCGGCACGGTATTCGGTGGGACCGTTGCCCATGCCATCGAACTTGAAGCCTTCCAAAGTCTTGATGACTTCCGGCGGATAGAAAGTACCGGCGGTCTCGCAGGCATTGGCATAGAGCAGCGTCTGTGCGTAGCAGGTCTGCGCGGCCTGCGACGGCGGGAAGCCGTATTCCTGACCGAAGGACTTCACGAAAGCCTGCGAGCCATCATCCTGAAGCGACCAGTGCCAGTTGGTGGATCCGAGGATCCCCTTGATGTTGTCACCGGCGCCCTGTGCCATCAGACGGGAGAACAGCGGCACGACAATCTCGAACTTCTTGCCGTTGACCATCTTGTCGCGCAAACCGAACTGAACAGCCTGGGTCAGGGAGTTGACCATATCCTTGCCGTAGTGGTTCAGGATCAACACATCAGCACCGGAATTCAGCACCGGGGTGATGTACTGCGAGAAATCACCGGCACCCAGCGGTGTCTTCACCGCGGCAGCGGTTTGCCAGCCCATCTCTTCGGTGGTGTTCCGCATCGACTCTTCCTGAGTCCAGCCCCAGGTGTAATCGGCGGTCAGATGGTAAGCCCGGCGGTCCTTACCCATTTCAGCCTCAAGCACCGGACCGAGCGCACGGCCGGACATGTAGGCATTGAAGAAATGACGGAAGCCATAGCGCCGCCTGTCCTTGCCGGTCGTGTCGTTGGAGTGCGTCAGACCGCACATGAAGACGACACCAAGTTCCTGCGCCAGCGACTGAACCGCGACCGCAACACCGGAAGACGAACCGCCGGAGAACATGATAACGCCGTCCTTCTCGATCATCCGCTTGGCCGAGGCGCGCGCCGCATCGGACTTGGTCTGGGTGTCACCGGTCACGTAGGTGACCTTCTTGCCCAGAATGCCGCTTCCCGTGAGTGCCTTCGGCGTCATGGTGTTCAGCATGCCGCCATCGCCTTCGCCATTGATGTGCTTGACGGCGAGCTGATAGGCCCGCAGTTCGTCGGCACCTTCATCGGCATAAGCGCCGGTCTGCGGCACGTTGAAGCCGAAGGGAACAGTTGATTTGCTGCCCGGATTGTTGCGGAAATCGGCACCGAATGCGTTGCGCATGAAGAAGCCCGGCGCTGCCAGACCTGCGGCCAGAACCGTTCCGCCCTTGAGTACACCGCGCCGATTCACGCCGTTTTTGATCTCGTCCATAGAATTCCTCCCTTAATGGTCTTGTTTAGACGCCAAACGAAGCCAATCAGCGATCGCCAGCCGATGCACTTTGGGCATCTGAGCAATATCATTATGCAGAAACGTCAAAGCAACAATAATATATTGATACTATTGGTTTTTTTTGTAAAAATTCATAATGTGACTATGCAACGATTGTAAAATCTTTATCTTGCAGTGCACAAATATGAGAAAAATGAGACTGTTAGACCATGGCACGCGCACCAATCGGACTGAAACTGCGGGAACGCCGCAAGGCGCTAGGTGTGACCCAGACCGCACTGGCGGCGAAAGTCGGCGTATCGCCTTCGTATCTGAACCTGATCGAGAGCGAGAAAAGAAACATCGGCGGCAGCCTGCTGATACGGCTCGCCGAAGAACTCAGCATCGAGATGGAGGAGCTCGACGGCGCGGCCGACCGCCGCCTGATCGACGATCTTGGCGAGATCGCGGCCTCGCCAACCTTTCAGAACCTCAAGGTCCCGCCCCAGACAGCCAGCGAACTGGTGGGCCGCCATCCGGACTGGGCTCGGGCTCTGGTGGTGCTGTACCGCACCTACATGGACCGGGACCAGACCGTCATCGCGCTGGCCGACCGCCTCAACCAGGATCCCTTTCTGGCCGCCGCGGTGCACCGGATGCTGACCAATGTCGCCGCCATCCGCTCGGCTTCGGAGATCCTGGAAAGCGTGCCGGACATCGACCCGGACCAGCGCAAGAGATTTCACGACATTCTGCTGGGCGAGAGCGATCAGCTTTCCAGCGTGGCCGAGGGACTGGCCGCCTTTTTCGACAAGGGTGTCGCGCCGACAAGATCGATTTCGCCGAACGAGGAAGTCGATGACTTTCTGCAGGAGCATCAGAATCACTTCCCCGTGCTGGAAGCCGCGGCGGACGATCTGGCGCGCGAACTGTGTCTGAACGAACACGGCGCCGCCCCGGCCCTGACTGAAATGCTTGAGCAGCGGTTCGGCGTGACCTTCGCGCATTCGTCCGGCAAAGCGCGGCAGGGGCACAGCAACGCAGTGACGCCGGACCGGCGGCTGATCCTGCACGATGCCACCCCCGGCCCGACCCGGCGGTTCACCCTGGCGCGCGCCGCCGTGGAGATGACCCTGGCCGACAGCATCGGACGGGTGATCGAGGATGCCGGCGTGCTCACCACACCGGAAGCCCGGCGGCGGGCAACACGCGTCCTGACATCCTATTGCGCCGGCGCAATCCTGTTGCCTTACGACCGCTTTCTTGAGCAGACCCTCGTTCTGCGATACGACATCGACAGGCTTCGCCATGCGTTCGACGTCAGTCTGGAGCAGGTCTGCCATCGCCTCGTAACCCTGCGCAAACCCGGCGCCGAGGGTGTCCCCTTCGCGTACATGCGGGTCGATCCCTCGGGTCATGTATCCAAACGCTACTCGCTTCCGGGACTGCCGATCCCGCGTTACGGCGGCGCCTGTCCGCTGTGGCCGGTGTACCGGTCCTTTCAGACACCGGGGATCGTCAACTGCAGTCTCGCCGCATTCCCCAACAGCGACCGCTTCATGTTCATTGCCTGTACAGTGGAAAAGGGGGCCAGCGCCTTCGGACAGCACCGGCCGCTTCTGTCGGTCATGCTGGCCTGCGAAGCGCTCTATGCGGATCAGACGGTTTATGGCGACAGTCTGGAGGTTTCGAACAAGGAACGCGCGCTCGCGGTCGGGCCGACCTGCCGTCTGTGCACGCGAGAGAATTGCACCCACCGTCAGGAGGAGCTGATTGTCGCGACTTGACATTGCCTGGCTGTCGGCAGTTTGCTTGGAGCGCTGGTTTCTATTGCGATCGTAAAGCGCTAGAGTGTAAGCCTTCCGGATTGAAGCGATCGGGAAAGTGATCTGCCCGTCCAACCTTGAAAGACAGAGGCTGAGTGCTTCCTTTACTGATTCAGGGCAAAGACGGTCAGACTCTATAGTTGCGTGACAGCGACAAAAAACACGATGCCGAAACGGCACGGAGAGCTCGATTCAAGGCATGGAAATCGAGCTCGGGATTCAGGGATATATGGGGAAGCGACGTGGCTACAAAGGTGCTCATTGCGGAGGACGAACAGAACATCGTCGAATCTCTCCGCTTCATTTTAAAGCGCGAGGGATACGAGGTTTCAGCGATTTTCGACGGCGCACTGGTTTTCGACTCCCTCAGGACGAACCCGCCCGACGTGATGATTCTCGATGTCATGCTGCCCCGGAGCAACGGCTTTGAAATCCTCAAGCAGGTCCGCGGCGATCCGCGGCTGGCGGAGCTTCCGGTCATCGTCATCACCGCGAAGGGCCAGGCCCACGACCGGGCAACCGCCGCCAACCTCGGCGCCAACGCCTTTCTGAGCAAACCCTTCTCCAACAAGGACATCGTCGCCGAGGTCAAACGCCTGACGAAGGGTTGAACCCGCATATTTCCGCCCGGGCAAAAGCAGCCCGGCAGACAGGCATCGACGCCGCGGAAATATCCGCAGCGGGTACATTCCCCTTTTTCTCCACCTTCTTTCCCGCCATCTTCCGGCAGGTCCCCGGGACAGGATTCCGACCAGCGCCGGCCGGGCGAAAGGGGCGTTTACGGCTCCGGAATTTTCGATCATGGTTCCGACGACCATAACGGCAACACCGGCGAAGGAAATCCCGGTATGGACAGCAAACGGAAGGCACCCCAGGTATGACTGCGACACCAGTGACCCTCGACGACATTCAGGAGGCTTTCACCCGCATCAAGGACAGGGTGCGGCGCACACCGCTGCTGCGGACCCGCTTCATTCGCGAAGCCCCGACGAAGAACCCGCTGATGGTGAAGCTCGAATGCCTGCAGGTCACCGGCTCCTTCAAGCCGCGCGGCGCCATGAACGCGGCGTTGCAACTGAGCGAGGCGGAAGTAAAGCGCGGCATCGTCACGGCCTCCGGCGGCAACCACGGACTGGGCGCCGCCTATGCCGGCTGGTCGCTCGGCGCCCGCGCTGTGATCTACCTGCCGTCATCCACCCCGGCGGCCAAGGCGGAGAAGCTCAGGGCCTGGGGCGCGGAGGTCATCATCGAAGGCACGGTCTGGGACGAGGCCAACGAAGCCGCTCTCGCCCGCGCCGAGCGCGACGGTATGACCTACATCCACCCCTTCGCCGACCCCGCCGTGATCGCCGGTCAGGGCACGCTGGCGGTGGAGATGCTGAAGCAGTCGCCGGACCTGGACGCCATCGTCGTCGCCATCGGCGGCGGCGGCCTGATTTCCGGCGTCGCCACCGCCGCCAAGGCAATCAAGCCAAGCATCAAGATCATCGGCGTCGAGGCGGTCGGCGCCCCGGCCCTCTCGCAAAGCCTGAAGGCCGGCGAACTGGTCACCCTGTCCGAGGTCACAACCGAAGCCGGCACGCTGGCCCCCAAACGCAGCGCGCAACTCAACCTCGACATCATCCGCGAACAAGTCGATGACATCGTTCTGGTCAGCGATGACGACATGCGCCGGGCCGCGCAGTGGCTGTGGTTCGAAATGGGGATCGGCACCGAACTTTCCGGCGCCGCGTCGCTGGCCGCCATTCAGGCGGGCAAGCTCAAGGACAGCAAGGTGGATCTGCCGGAAGACGCGCTGATCGCGACCATTGCCTGCGGGTCGGGATCGGACGGGATTCCGGTGGTGGGATGATCACAGTATGCCGAAGCCATGGCTGGCGGTGCTGCTGCGGCCCTACCGGCATTAAACTTGCGCAGAATACGGCTGGTCCGAAGTACCCCCTACCCCTTAATTCTAACCATCCCCGGATCATACAGCGGCTTCATCCCCACCTTGCAAATCACCCGCTCCGTCGCGACTTCCAACTCATAATCCCCCGCCAGCACAAAGTCCGCGTCCACCCCCTCCGGGTTCCGCACATAACCATAGCCAATCGACAGCCCCAGCGTATGCCCATAGCCCGCTGACGTCAGCCAGCCCACGCGCTTGCCGTTCCGGTAAATCGTCTCCCGGCCGAGCAGCACCACATCGGGGTCCTCCACCGTAAAACAGGCCAGCATCTTCTTCACGCCGTCGCGGCGTTGTGCCTCGACCGCCGCGCGGCCCCTGAAGTCGATGTTCTTGTTCAGCTTCACCGCCCAGCCGAGCCCGGCTTCGTCGGGGGTGTGGTCGGGGCCGATGTCGGCGCCCCAGGCGCGGTAGCCCTTTTCCAGGCGCAGGCTGTCGATGGCGCGGTAGCCGGCGTCGCGCAGGCCAAGGTCCGCGCCGGCTTCCATCAGGGCGTCGTAGACGCTGGTGGCGTACTCGACCGGCAGATGAAGTTCCCACCCCAGCTCACCGACATAGGTCACCCGAAGGGCGCGGACCGGACAACCGGCAATGCCGATGGTCTGCTGGCTGCCGAAACGAAAGGCCTGGTTGGAGAGATCGGCGCGGGTGACCCGGCTCAGAACGTCGCGGGCGTTGGGGCCCATCAGGGCCAGCACGCTGTAGGACGAGGTCACGTCGAAGAGCTGAACGTTCAGGCCCGCCGGGATGTTGCGGCGGATCCAGTCGAAGTCGTGGGTGGCGAAGCCGGTGCCGGTGACGATGTAGTATTCGTCGTCCGCCACCCGCGCCACGGTCAGATCGCATTCGATGCCGCCCTTGTCGTTGAGCATCTGGGTGTAGATCAGCGAGCCCACCGGCCTGGCGACATCGTTGGCGGCGATCCAGCTCAGGGCGGCTTCGGCGTCCGGGCCTTTCAGGGCGAACTTGGCGAAGGAGGTCTGGTCGAAAATCACCGCCGCCTCGCGCGCGGCCTTGTGCTCGCGGCCCACCGCGTCGAACCAGTTCTGGCGGCCGAAGCTGTAGACGTCTTTCGCCTGCTCGCCCGCTTTCAGATCGGCGAACCAGTTGGGGCGTTCCCAGCCCAGCTTCTCGCCGAAGCAGGCGCCCCTGGCAGCCAGACGGTCGTAAAGCGGCGATTTGCGGCAGGGCCGCCCGCTGTCGTGTTCCTCGTAGGGCCAGGCCATGGTGTAGTGCTTGCCGTAGGCTTCCAGCGTGCGCGAACGGACCCAGTCGGTGTCGAAGTGCGGGCGCCCGAAGCGCCGGATGTCCGCAGCCCAGAGATCGAAGGGCGGCTCGCCCTTGTGGACCCACTCGGCCAGCGCCATACCCGCGCCGCCGCCGGAGGCGATCCCAAAGGCGTTGAAGCCGGCGCCGACATAGAAGTTCTTCAGCTCCGGCGCTTCGCCGAGAATGAAATTGCCGTCCGGGGTAAAGCTCTCGGGGCCGTTCACCAGTTCCTTGATGCCCGCCGTCTCCAGCGCCGGCACCCGCCCCAGCGACAGCTCCATCAGCTGTTCGAAGTGATCGTAGTCAGAGGTCAGCAGGCTGTAGTGGAAGTCCTCGGGAATGCCGTCCCGGGCCCAGGGAATGCCGTTGGGCTCGTAACCGCCCATCACCAGACCGCCGACCTCTTCCTTGTAATAGGTCAGGCGGTCTGGGTCGCGCAGGGTCGGCAGGTCCGGGGTCACGCCATCGATGGCCTCGGTGATCATGTACTGGTGCTCGACGGAGACCAGCGGGACGTTCACGCCGACGGTGGCGGCGAAACTCCGGGTCCATTGTCCGGCGCAGCAGATTACCACTTCACAGTCGATGCGGCCCCTGTCGGTCTCGACGCCCCTGATCTTCCCCTTCTCGACATCGATCGAAAGGACCCTGCTGTCCTCGCGGATCGTCGCCCCGGCCATGCGTGCCCCCTTCGCCAGGGCCTGGGTGATGTCGGCGGGATTGGCTTGCCCGTCGGTCGGCAGGAAGGCCGCGCCGACCAGATCGTCGATGGTCATCAGGGGCCAGAGCTCCTGCGCTTCCTTCGGGGTCAGAAGCTGCATGTCGAGGCCGAAGGAATGGGCGGTCGTGGCCTGCCGCTTGACTTCGGTCCAGCGTTCCTCGTTACAGGCGAGGCGCAGGCCGCCGTTCATCTTCCAGCCGGTCGCAAGGCCGGTTTCCGCTTCCAGCCGCTTGTAGAGATCCACCGAGTAACCGAGCAGCTGGGTGATGCTGGCGGAAGAACGCAGCTGTCCCACCAGACCGGCGGCATGAAAGGTCGTACCCGAGGTCAGTTTCTTGCGTTCCAGCAGGACGACATCGCTCCAGCCGAGCTTGGCCAGATGGTACGCGGTCGAGCAACCAACGATGCCGCCGCCGATGATCACAGCTCTGGCGCTGGTCGGGAAAGAACTCATCCTGTCTGCCTCACATATGTTGAAACGCGTCGTAGGCAGCGACGAACCGGGACAGGTTCTCCGCCGTATAGCCCGCATAGTCGAAGTCGAGTTCGGAATGGATTTCGGAGACCATGCTCCACAGGGTCTCGCGCAGCAGCGACGCGCACTTCATCGCCTGATAGCGATGCCAGAGCTCGCCGGTCAGCGGCGCGTCGTAATAGTTCTCCAGCAGCCAGCGCTCCTGCGCCGCGCTCAGGCCGTTGTTGGAGGCCAGACCGCCAAGATCGAACAGCGGCGAATTGAAGCCCGCGTAGTCCCAGTCGATCAGCCAGAGCCGTTCGCCGTCGTCCAGCAGGTTCGAGGGCAGCAGATCGTTGTGGCCGAACACCACCTCGACCGGTCCCACGGCCTGTTCCAGTTCCCCGGCGCAGTCCAGCAGTTCGCCGAGACGCGCCGTATGCCGTGAGCCGCCGTCGCGCAGGCTCGCCGCATAATCCCGCAGGACATGAAAGACCCAGAACATCAGCACCGGCCCGCGCAGATGCTTCGGAATATCACGATGACAGCGCCGGATCAGCGGCAGGATCCGCGCCAGCATCGCCGGATCGCAGACCGCCGCTTCGTCGAGCGGGGTGGATTCGATGAAATCCAGCACCAGCACGCCGGTGTCGTGATAGACCACGGCGGGCGAAAGACCGGCGGCATGAGCGGCCTGACTGGCGGCCAGTTCGTTGAAACGCATGACCTGATGGACAAGGATGTCGTCGCCGATGCGTGCGACATAGCGCCTGCCGCCGTCCTCGACCACGAAGTTGACGTTGGTGATGCCGCCCGCCAGCGGCTGCGGCGACACCGGCCCGCGCCAGAACGGAAGGTCCCTGGCCCGGATCAGGGCGGGCGTATCAGAATCGGCAGGTTTCATACCGCTCTCCTATCCTTCAAGTCCGAGCCTGGCGCGCGCGTCCCGCGCGCTGGCGGCCAGTATCCGGTCGACGATGATGGCGATGGCGGCAACCGAAAGCCCGGCGATGATCCCGCGGCCGCTGTCGGCCTTGGTCAGGGCGATGTAAACCTCCTGCCCCAGATCGCGGGTACCAACCAGCGCCGTGATCACCAGCATCGAAAGCGCCAGCATGATGGTCTGGTTCAGTCCCAGCAGAATCTCCGGCAGAGCCAGCGGCAGCTTGATGCGCCGCAGCAGCTGCCAGCGGGTACAGCCGGCAACGATCCCGGCCTCGATCAGCTGCGGTTCGATCCCCCGGATGCCGTGGGCGGCATAGCGCACCGCCGGCGCCAGGGCATAGAGCACCACCGCGATCATGGCGGAAAAATCCCCGACCCGGAACAGCATTACCACCGGGATGAGATAGACGAAGCTCGGCAGGGTCTGCAGGGTATCGATCACCGTCGAGACGATCCGGTTCGTCCGCTCGTTCTCCGCCGACAGAACCCCCAGCGGAATGCCGATCAGCGACGCGATCAGGACCGATACACCGCAGAGGTAGACCGTGGTCATCGCCTTGTCCCACAGGCCGTTCGCCGCGATGAACAGCGCCAGGCCGCCGGCCACAGCCGCCAGCCGCCAGCCGCCGAAACGCCAGCCGGTCAGAGTGACAACCGCGATGCCCCAGGGCCAGGGGATGCCGAGCAGGAAGCGCTTCACCGGCAGCAGCAGGTAGGTGAGCATGGCGGTTTTGACTGCCTCGAACTGATCGAAGAAGTTAACGTTGATGAATTCAACCAGGTCCGACCAGAAGGTCCCGGTGGTGAGAGTCATATCCCTGGGATAGCTCTGCAATGCAGGCAGAAGCAGCCCGGCCAGTCCGGTGACAAGGATCACGGCGACCACGGTGGTCAGCCAGGGATGCCGCTTCATGAAATTCGTCTGCGAAGCGTTCCCTTCGCTGTGCACGCCGGCCGGCCGGGTCGCAAAAGCCTGACTCAGCCGGTCCAGCGCGATGGCCATGACGACAATGGCAATGCCCGCCTCGAGTCCGGCGCCGATGTCCAGACGCCGCAGCGACGACAGCACCGCGAATCCCAGTCCGCCGGCGCCGATCATGGAGGCAATGATCACCATGTTCAGGGACAGCATGATCACCTGATTGACCCCGACCATCAGGCCCGGCGCAGCGGAGGGGATCAGAATCTTCCACATCATCTGACGCCGGGTGCAACCGACCATGGCGCCGAACTCGCGGGTCTCGGTGGGAACGCCCCGCAGCGCCAGCGTGGTGACCCGCACCATCGGCGGCATCGCGTAGATGATTGTCGCCACCAGCGCCGACACCGGACCGAAGCCGAAAAGAAACAGGATCGGCACCAGATAGGCGAAGACCGGCACCGTTTGCATGAGATCCAGGATCGGCCGCAGGACCGCATCGAAGCGCCGCCAGCGATAGGCCGCGATCCCGAGCGCCAGACCGCCGGCAACCCCGATGGGCACCGAAATCAGCACCGAGGCCAGGGTCACCATGGCGCCGTCCCACTGCCCGAACACGGCGAGATAGGCAAAGCATCCGCCGACCAGTGCGGCGAGCCGCCAGCCGGCGGCAGTGCGCCCGATCGCCACGACGATGGCAATCACCGCAAGCCAGCTCAGCGAGGGTGCAATCGAAATCGCCTCGTTGCCCACGCCGACATGAAAGCCGTCGATCAGGGCCGAACGCACGAATTCATAAGGCAGGTCGATGACCCAGGAAATGCCCCGGGTGAAATCACGGAAGGAAAAGAGGCCGAAGCTGGCATCCTCGACCAGCCACTTCATGGCATCGCTGATATCGCGCTTGAACGGCAGGCGCCAGGCAGCCGGATACTTCATGATCCAGCGTGCATCGAGCGCGCTAGAAAGCTCGCGCCCATAAACGGACAGCAACCAGGTCACAGCGAGCAGCGCCCACCAGAGCGCGGCGCCGGAGAACCTGAAACCCCTGCCCCTTCCGCCGGTCGCGTCCGGGCCGATGGCGGCGTCCGTCGGTTTCATCGGCCCGCCTCTCGCCCGACCAGAACGTCGATGACCGCCTGACGATCGATCGCACCGATGACGTTCCCTTTTTCGAGAACCCGGAACGGCGCATCCGCCGCCTCGACCCGCGCGGCAATCGCCTCAATCCGGTCGCCGGCGTCGACATCGCCGGCAAAGCTTTCCGGCGGCGCTCCGTCACTTTCCAGAGCGCGCATCACCGAACGCGCGCTCAGGATCTTGGCGCGGGGGATATGGCGGGTGAACTCCTCGACATATCTGGTGGCGGGGAAAAGCACGAGCTCTTCGGGAGTCGCCACCTGAATGATCTCGCCGTCCTGCATGATCGCAATGCGGTCGGCGAGCCGGATCGCTTCGTCGAAATCATGGGTGATGAAAACGATGGTCTTGTGCAGCATGGCCTGCAGGCGCAGGAACTCGTCCTGCATCTCGCGCCGGATCAGCGGATCGAGCGCGGAAAAAGGTTCGTCCAGAAACCAGAGATCGGGCTCGACCGCCAGCGAACGGGCTATGCCCACCCGCTGCTGCTGGCCGCCCGAAAGCTCGCGCGGGAAATAGGCTTCCCGCCCCTTCAGGCCCACCAGTTCGATCACCGCCCTTGCCCGCGCTTCCCGCGCGGCGGCGGCAACGCCCTGAACTTCCAGCGGAAAGGCCACGTTCTGGAGAACGGTCAGATGCGGCAGCAGCGCGAACTGCTGAAAGACCATGCCCATCTTGCGGCGCCGCACTTCGATCAGATCCCGTTCCGCCATCCGCAGCAGATCGCGCCCTTCGAACAGGACTTCACCCGCGGTCGGTTCGATCAGGCGCGAAAGACAGCGCACCAGCGTCGATTTACCGGAGCCGGAAAGCCCCATGATCACAAAGATCTCGCCCTCGCGGATTTCCACGTCGGCGCCGCGCACCGCCCCGATCAGTCCGGCATCGCGGATCTGCTGCGATGTCGGTCTTTTGCCGCTGTTGCCCGGGAAATTTTGGGCCAGAAAACTGTCGGCATCGTTGCCGTAAAGCTTCCAGACCGACCGACAGGCAAGCTTAACCGGATTATCCATAGAGTCCTCGTGATCCGCCGGCAAAGAAAGACCGGCGGATCAGTTTATGCCCACAACCGCCTGCGCAGATACGCGCAGGAAAAGCGGGAAAGCGGAACCGCCGCAGATCGCGCAGTACCACTTCCCCTTTTACCGGATCCAGTCGGACTACCTGGCGATCCAGCCGTTCCAGCGTTTCTCGTTGGTCGCAATCCAGTTGCTGACGACCGCATCCAGATCCTTACCATTCAAATCGACATCGGTGACCATGGCGCCCATTTCATCGTTGTCGACATGGAAGGCCTTCACGGCCTTGTAGGCACCGGGCCACTTGTCCTTTACGCCGGACCAGGAAACCTTCCAGATCGGACCGCGCGGCTTGCCGCAGTCATAGGCCAGATCGGGGTTCAGACCTGCGGAAGGATCCTTGTAGCACTCGACCGAATAAGGCGGAAACTCGACCCACTCGCCTTCGTACTTCACCGGCGCCCAGTGCGGGGCATAGACCCAGAGCAGAACCGGTGCCTTACGCTGATAGGCGGATTCCAGCTCGGCGAACAGCGCCGCATCGGTTCCGGCATGAACCACCTCGAAATCCATTTCCAGCGCTTCCACCCGCTCGTCGTCGAAGCCGCCCCAGGTGACA
>Ga0214472_10000578_pt1 | contig 44691 bp, 42 predicted proteins | sample RVTome_6_FD_207662 | JGI IMG/M metagenome (GOLD analysis project Ga0214472, IMG submission 207662) | Soil microbial communities from uranium-contaminated site in the Upper Colorado River Basin, Wyoming, United States - RVT140D175 | ecosystem: Environmental > Terrestrial > Soil > Contaminated >...
GGGCCGCTGGTCGAGGCGCTGGCAGCGCCGGTGGATACGCCGGTCGACTGAGGCCCGGAGACGCCGCAGTGTGGCCCAGGATCGGGCGCGGACCCCGCGTCCGGTAGGAGCCGAGCGACGCTGCTCCTGTATCATCCGCCGGTCGAATCCGCAGGGGAGGCCGCCACCGATGGCCGGTCTGGAGCTGATACCGCTGTTCACGGTACCGATACTCAGGATCCAGATGCCTGAGCACGAGCGCTGCGCGGCTGAGCTGCGCGAGCTGTTCCTGGATTGCGAGAGCCGCGGTGCGGAGTTCCGCAATGCCATCCGGCGCGATACCCAGAAGGGTGCGCTGTTCGAGAGCCGTTTCGACCTGTTCAACTGGACTCAGCCCGCTGTCCGACATGTGGCCGAGTTCTGTCACGCTTCGCTCAGCGCCACCCTGGCCCAGATATCGAACCACAGCGAGGCCGATGTCGCCGGGCTGCAGTTCGACTACCACTCATGGTTCCACGTCACCCGGAAGGGTGGTTTCCAGGGGCGCCACAACCATCCCAACGCATCGTGGTCCGGGATCTTCTGCGTGGACCCGGGCGAGGAGAGCCCGGATCTCCCCGAGAGCGGTGCGGTGCTGTTCCATGACACGCGTGAGAACGCGGACTACTACAGCGACGCCGGCAGCGAGGAGCTGCATACGCCGTACGCGGTCGGCCCGATCGGCATCAAACACCGCGAGGGTAGGCTCTGGCTGTTCCCGTCCTACCTCTACCACGAGATATTCCCGTACTGGGGGGAGCGCCCACGCATCGTGATCGCGTTCAACTGTTGGATCCGTCGCAAGGAGGCGCCGCATGCGTGACCCGAAGGACCTGAAGCTGACCGAGGTCGGCTGGCAGGTGAAAGCGATGCGCACGGCGGTGCGCGAAGGTGATGTAGCCAAGGCGGAGCGCATCGCACGCGAACTGCTGGCCAGCGATCCGACCCAGCCGGATGCCTTGCGCGTGCTGTCTCGCTTCGCCGCCGTCGCGGGTCACTACGACACGGCGATCGGGATCCTGCGGACCTTGGAGCAGGTGACCGGAGAGAGCAGCGTCGCCTTCGATATCGGTAACCTGTTGTTCCGGTGCGGCCGTGTGGCTGAGGCTGCCGAGGTCGTCGACGCCGCGATCGCCACCTACGGTGAGACCCACCCCCTGCTCGATCTGAGAGCGGAGATCCTCAGCACCGACGGCCGGATCGAGGAGGCGAAGGCTTGCCTGGAGCGCGGCCTGGAACTGGATCCGCGACACGCCTCGCACTACGTGCTCGCCACCCTCACCGACTACACCCCGGATCACCCGCACCTGCAACAGATGGAGGCGATGCTCGGTGATCCCACGCTCACGGTCGATGCGAGGATCCAGGCTAACTTCGGGGCGGCGACGGCTCGGGATCAGCTAGGTGATGCGGAGCGGGCGTTCCCGCTCTACGCCGAGGGCAACCGCCTGCGTCGCGAGCAGGTCCGCTTCGATGTCGCGGCGGAAGAGGCGAACATCCGGCGGATAACGACCGGTTTCGATGCGGAGCTCATCTCCGAGTTCTCCGGTACCGGTCATCGCGATGCCGCGCCGGTGTTCATCGTCGGCTTGCCGCGTGGCGGCAGCAGCCTCGTCGAGCACTTCCTCGCGGCACACCCTGGCGTCCACAGCATCGGTGAGACCGAGGAGCTGCCACGCGCGGTCGATCGGGACCTGATGAAACACATGCATAGAGGCTTCGACCTCGCGACCCAGCCGCAGGCCGTGCCGCAGGACCTCTGGGCGCGCGCTGGCTCCGGCTACATGCAGTCGGTCCGTCGCATGGCTCCGGATGCGGAGCGTATCGTGGACAAGCAGTTGTTCAACGACCTGCTGGTCGGCGTCATCCACCTGATGCTGCCCGAGGCACGCTTCATCCATTGCCGGCGTGAGCCCATGGCGCAGGGCTGGTCCAGCTACGCTGGGAACTTCCGCACCGATCGCGGCTTCGTATACGACTTAACTGAGCTCGGGCGGACCTACCGGCTGCACGAGGCGTTGATGGCGCACTGGGAGCAGCTGCTGCCGGCCGACCGCTACATGACCATGGACTATGAGGCCCTGGTCGCTGATCCCGAACAGGCAGCCCGCCATCTGGTCGAGTTCGTCGGTCTGCCCTGGGACGCTGCCTGCCTGGAGGCCACCGCCGCTGACCGCCTCGCCCTCGCGCTCTCGGCGCGACAGCTGCGGGCACCGATCCGTGCCGGCACCGGGGCGCGTTGGCGGGACTACGAGCGTTTCCTAGCACCGCTGGTCGATGCGCTGGCGCAGCCGGTGGATCCGCTGAGCTCGTGATCGGCGAGACGGCGTTCCGCACTCGCTTCGAGGCCGGCGAGCTCAGAGCTCTGGAGCGACTCTGTCGCGACCGGCTGGGTCGGGACCCGCTGGATCCGGAGGCCAGCTACTGGCTGGCGCGCGTCGCCGCGGAGACCGGGCACACGGACCAAGCCCTCAGTCTGCTGGCTGCGGCCACCGGACGGATGGCGGATCCGCGGTACGCGAGCGGGGTCGCGGACAGCCTGCGGCGTCGAGGGCAGGGCGCCACGGCGCTGGACCTGGTGCAGCGTGCGAGTGAGCAGTTCCCGCATGAACCGATGCTGCACACCCAGCTCGGATCGCTGCTCGCGGACACCGGGGACTTCGACGCAGCCGACAGCGCTTACCGTCGTGCGATCGACCTGGATCCGCTCTCGGGTGAGGCCTACTACCTGCGGACACTGATCCTGCCGGTGGATGACAGCGACCCCTACGTCGCGGGGCTGGAGGCCGCGCTGCGACGGCCAGCGCTGATCCCCAAACGCCGCCAGGACCTATGCTTCGCCCTGGGGCGCATCTACGATCGCTCGCAGCGATACGAGGAAGCGTTCCGCTACTTCGAGGAGGGGAACCGTATCGCGCGGTCGTTGCGGACCTACGATGCGGCCCGTGACCGCACGTTGGCCGAGCGCCTGATCCGCCACTTCGACGCAGGCCTGCTCAGGTCCGCGCGCGGCGCGGGGCTGCGCAGCCGGGTACCGGTGCTCATCGTCGGCATGCCGCGATCCGGCAGTTCGCTGGTCGAGCAGATCATCGCTGCGCACCCGGGTGCCGCTGGCGTCGGCGAGGCCATGGACCTGCGCGAGGTCATCGATCATGGCATCGGGGCGTTCCTGCCAGCGGGTGCGAGCGTGCCCGAGGATCTGGCGCGCATGCGACCTGCGGGATGGGGTGGGCTCGCCAAGCGATACCTGGAGAGGATCAGCGCACGCGCTCCCGGGATGGATCGCATCACCGACAAGCAGTTGTTCAACGTGCGGCTGGTCGGGATGTTCCAGCTGATGTTCCCCGAGGCGGTCACGATCCAGTGTCGGCGCGACCCGATGGACACCTGCCTGTCCTGTTACCAATCCCTGTTCGATGCTGGCACCGACTTCATCTACGACCAGCGCGAGCTCGGCGGCTTCTGGCGGATCCAGGACCAGTTGATGCAGCACTGGGCTGGATCGTTCCCGGATCGCGTCATGCAGGTGGACTACGAGGAGCTGGTGGCGGATCCGGAGACGGTCTCGCGCAGGATCATCGCGCACATCGGCTTGCCCTGGGACGACGCTTGCGCATCGCCGCACCGTGCGCAACGCGCGGTGAGTACCACCAGCATGGGACAGGTGAGGCAGCCGATCTACGCTTCCTCGGTCGGCCGTTGGCGGAACTACGAGCAGTGGCTGGGGCCGCTGCGCGAGGCGCTCGCTGGGTCTCAGTGATCCTCGGCCAGCGCCCGCCAAGCCTCAGGCAGCAGCTCCGCGTACCGCCGCCAGCGCGCCCGCCGCTCACCGTGGATGGGCCGTCGGACCTGGGCGTTGCTCGCCGTGGTCACCACGCGTTCGCTGAGATGTGGTGACAGACAAGCCGGATCGAACGGCAGCGCCGCGGCATCCAGGATGCGTCGGAGCGCGCCTTCAGGGTCAGCCACCAGATCTTCGTAACGCACATCAACCATCCGCAGTCCCAGCACCTGGCGCCAGTGCGCCATCAGCTCGCGGTAGCCGCTGATGTACTGCGCGATGTGGTCGCTGTCGTAGCTGAAGGGGACGCCGCCGTAGCCGAAGGTCTGTGCGAAGCAGGACAGTGCGACGTCGAGCGGGTGGCGCGAGATGTGCACGACCACCGCATCGGGTAGCAACGCGGCGATCACGTCCAGGTACTCGAAGTTCTGCCACATCTTGTCGGTGGCGTGGGTGGCGGTACCCGCGAATCCGCTCAGGTCGGCGCGGTACGCAGCCCCGTAACGCGCGAGTTCGTCCTTCGTCTCGGCACGGCGTACTCGATCGGCGAACAGACCCAGGGTCCGGCGCTCACCACCGGCGGCGATCGCGGGGTGCATGGAGAGCATCTGTTCCAGCAGGGAGGTACCGGAGCGGGGCAGGCCGAGGATCAGGATCGGGCGCGGCGTCGCTGCGCCCTCGAGCACCATCGCTGGTGCCGGAGTCCGCAGCAGGGTATCCAGGTAGGTGCGATAGGCATCCGCATTGAAGCGTGCTGGCTGCAAGCCGTTGGACGCGCTCCACGCGGACCAAGCGGTCGCCACATCGCCTTCGGCATCCGCAGCCGCGCCCGCCAGGGACCATGCCAGCGCGCGCACGCGCGGATCAGCAGTCGTATCCGCGCCCAGTGCAGCCATGTCCGCCGCGACTCCCATACTACGACCGCTGTTGAGGTGGAGCAGGGCGCTGGCGACGCGGACCTCGGGGTCCGCCAGCCAGGCGGCGTCCGCACGCCCTAGCCAGGCCAGGCCGCCTTCCACATCGCCCTCAGCATCGAAACTCGCCAGGATCCCGGCGGCTGCATCCGCGCGCGCCGGATCGCGTGCCAACGCGGCGCTCAGTTGCTCGCGGGCCGCGACGGTCGCGCCCAGCGAGAGGCTGAGCAGGCCGCTACGGACCAGGACTTCCGGATCGCCCGGGGCTGCATCCGCGGCGCACGCATAGGCGCTGGCAGCTGCATCCAGGTCACCCAGGCGCTCCAGCGCGAGTCCGTGATCGAGATGCCGGTCGCGTGATCCCGGTTCCAGCGCAGCCGCTTCACCGAACGCAGCGCAGGCTTCGCCCCAACGATCGAGGTCGGTCAGTGCGCGTCCCAGCGTGCTCCAGGCCCGCGCATCCGCTGGCGCCAGGCCCACTGCGATCCGCAGCGCGGGTTCCGCGGCCGCGGGCTGCCCCAGGCGCAGCAGGCAATGGCCTAGGTGCAGATGAGCCGCAGGGTGTGATGGCTCGAGCTCGCATGCCTGCTTGAAGCAGGCCACGGCGTCCGGTACGCGGCCTAGGTTGTTGAGTGCGCGGCCGCGCAGGTCAGCGGTCGCCGCATCGTCAGCTGCGGCATCGCCCAGTGCCAGGAGCGCCTCAGCGGGCTGACCCTGCGCCATCAGCAGGGATGCGCGCGCCAGGGCGGCGGCGGCTCCGCCGGTCACGCCACCTCGTTGGGCCAGAGTGGATCCTGCTCGGCGTAGGCGAACAGTTCCTCGGCCTTGCTCGACAGGTCCGCGGCGCGAGCCTGCCAGTCGGTGCCCTGTTCGCCAGCGGCGGTGGGTTTGCCCAAGGTGCCGGCCTGGGCCCCATGCAGTTGCCAGCGCAGCACGAAGTGCCTGGCCGCGGCGCGTGCGGTGTCCGCGAGGCGCGTCTCGATGTGATCCTGCAGCGCATCCGGCCCGAGGATCACCCAGTAGGAGAGGTCGGGGTTCAGCTTGGAGGTGAGGTGGCCGATGAAGAAGCGGCCCGGGAGCATCCAGCCGGCGCGACCGCGCGCCTCGGCGGTGATCAGCGAGTTCTCCTGCACGTACTGGCCGCAGAGCTCGAGCTGGGCGCGGGCCCACTTCTCCAGCTTGGCGCGTTCGAGTGCGAACTTCTCATCCCGATCCACGGCTATCGCTCCGCAACTGATCCGGCGCGCATTCTACTACAGTGGCCGCGGGAGCCTCCGAGGATCAGGCGCGGGGGCCGGCATCCCGACGGCGCGGGACCCAGGCCCAGACCATCTCGCAGTCCAGCGCGGGTTCCAGATCATCGGACCCGTCCTCGATGCGCAGTGACACCAGGACATCACCGCGCTCCTCGACGAGCAGGCGCTGGATCTGCTCCGGCTCCAGCCAAGCGGTAGCGGTCTGTGGCAGCCGCGAGCGGCGTAGGTAGCGCAGCGTCATGGACTTCAGCAGCGGCAATTTGTCATCCGGCAGGTGGATGCCGAAGGCCAGGCCGGTCGCGGTCTCGGCCAGCAGTGCGCTGGCAGCGGCGTGTGGCCCGTACACGTGGTTCATCACCCGCCGCTTCGCCGGCAGCCGCATCACCGCACGCTCCAGGGAGAGCTCTAGCACCTCGAGTCCCGCGGTACCGACGAAGGGGATGGTGCGGCCGATGATCCGCCCCCGCAGCCAGCGGGCGATCGGAGCTGGCAGCGGTGCGAGGCGAGCCAGGGCCCGCTGCAAGGCGTTGCGGGATCGGCCCGGGGCTGTGATCGCGGTCATGGCAGGTGGGGTCTCCCGAGGTACTCGTGGCTCTGCATCTCCTGCAACCGCGAGCGCGTGCGTTGGAACTCGAAGCTGAGCCGCTCACCAGCGTACAGCTGCGCCAGCGGGACGGCGGCGGATACGATCAGCTTCACGTTACGGTCGTAGAACTCATCCACCAGGTTGACGAAGCGGCGAGCGGCATCGTCCGCAGAAGCGTCCATGCTCGGCAGGTCCGATAGCAGCACCGTATGGAACTCGCGCGCGAGCTCGATGTAGTCCGAGGTGGACCTGGCTTCGACGCAGAGCGGCTGGAAGTCTAACCAGACTACGCCATCTCCCAATCTGCGTACCGGCAACTCGCGGCCGTTGACGCGCAGCGTACCCCCGGCGGGCGAGTGGTCAGGCTCCATCTGCTCGAAGTAGCTGACGAGGTTCACTTCGGCCGCGGCGTCCAGCGGATGATGGTAGATCTCCGCGCGCTCCAACAGGCGCAGGCGGTAGTCGGTGGAGCCATCCACCTGCAGGACTTCGCAGCTACGCTCGATCAGGTCGATCGTCGGGAGGAACCGTGCGCGCTGCAGGCCATCGCGGTACAGCTGGTCGGGGCGCGCGTTCGAGGTCGCCACCAGCGTGACACCGTCCTCGAGCAGTGCTGCGAGCAGGCCGCCGATGAGCATGGCATCGGTGATGTCCACAACCATGAACTCGTCGAAGCACAGCACCCGCATCTCCTGTGCCTGCTCGGCGGCGATCCTGCGCAGCGGATCCTGCCCGCGACCGAGCTCGCGCAAGCGCGCGTGGACCTCCTGCATGAAGCGGTGGAAGTGCACCCTGCGGTGCGGGAGCGAGGTGGGCAGGCTGTCCGAGAACAGGTCCATCAGCCAGGTCTTGCCGCGACCGACGCTGCCCCAGAGGTACAAGCCCTGGATGCGCTCGGTGGGATGGAGCCCCAGCAGGCGGCCGAGGCTCCCCAGCGGGGCGGGGCGGTCCCCGACCAGGCGCGCTGCCAGCGCGTCGAGGGCGCGCGCGGCCTGGGCCTGAGCCGCATCCGCCTGCATCCCCCTGGCGAGGGCCGCCTCGTAGCGCGCTAGGGGTCCGGCGTCCATGGGTCCACCTAGAAGGTGATCTCGGGGACCTCGTCCGGGACCACCAGGCAGCCTGCGGTCTTGGAGACGATCTCATCGACGCTGACACCGGGTGCGCGTTCCACCAGGTGGAAGGCACCGTCGCGGATGTCCAGGATCGCGAGGTCGGTGACCACGCGGTCGATGCAGCCGACACCGGTCAGCGGGAGCGTGCAGCGCTCGAGCAGCTTCGATTCCCCCTCGCGGTTGGCGTGGGTCATCACGCAGATGATGTTGCGCGCGCCAGCCACCAGATCCATCGCGCCGCCCATGCCCTTCACCATCTTCCCGGGGATCATCCAGCTGGCGATGCTGCCGGACTGATCAACCTCGAAAGCGCCGAGTACGGTGAGGTCCACGTGACCGCCGCGGATCATCGCGAAGCTCTGCGAGGAGGAGAAGAACGCTGCCCCGGTCACCGCTGTCACCGTCTGCTTGCCGGCGTTGATCAGGTCGGCGTCCACCGTGTCCTCGGTGGGGAACTGCCCCATGCCGAGCAGGCCGTTCTCAGACTGCAGCATCACCGCGATACCCGCGGGGATGTGGTTCGCCACCAGCGTCGGGATGCCGATGCCGAGGTTGACGTAGTAGCCGTCGCGGATCTCACGCGCGATGCGCGCAGCCATCTGGTCGCGTGTGAGCATCAGTCAGCCCTCACGGTGCGGCGCTCGATGCGCTTCTCGAACTCACCCTGGATCACGCGCTGCACGAAGATGCCAGGCGTGTGGATGTGATCAGGGTCGAGCTCACCGGGCTCCACGATCTCCTCGACCTCGGCGACCGTGATGCGCCCGGCCGTGGCCATCTCGGGGTTGAAGTTCATCGCGGTGTGGCGGTAGATGAGGTTGCCGTAGCGGTCGGCCTTCCAGGCCTTCACCAGCGCGAAGTCAGCGGTCAGTGAGGGTTCCATCACGTAGGTGCGGCCGTCGAACTCCCGGGTCTCCTTGCCTTCGGCGACCTGGGTCCCAGCGCCGGTGGCGGTGAAGAACGCCGGGATGCCTGCGCCACCAGCGCGGATCTTCTCGGCCAGGCTCCCCTGCGGTGTGAGGATGACCTCCATCTCGCCGGACAGCGCCAGCTCTTCGAACAGCGCGTTCTCGCCCACGTAGGATCCGATCATGGTGCGGATCTGTCGCCCGATCAGCCAGGTCCCGAGACCGAAGCCGTCGATGCCCGCATTGTTGGAGATGCAGGTGAGGTCGCGCCAACCGCGCGCTGCGACGTGTGCGATCAGTCCCTCCGGGATCCCGCACAGCCCGAAGCCGCCGACCATCACGGTCATGCCATCCTCGAACCCGTCCAGGGCCTCGTCGTAGCTGCCGACCACTTTGTCGAAACCTGACACTAGAGATTCTCCTCCAGTTCGGGCAGGACCTTGAACAAGTCGCCTACCAGGCCGAGATCAGCGACCTCGAAGATGGGTGCCTCGGGGTCCTTGTTGATCGCGACGATGGTACCCGCATCCTTGATGCCGGTGACGTGCTGGATGGCACCGGAGATGCCGACCGCGATGTAGAGGTCGGGGGCGATGATCTTGCCGGTCTGGCCGACCTGCAGCTCGTTGGCCACGAAGCCGGCATCCACCGCGGCGCGGGATGCGCCGACCGCAGCACCCAGCCGCTCGGCCAGCCGCTCGATGATGCTGAACTGCTCTGCGCTGCCGACGCCGCGGCCGCCCGCAACCACCCGTGCTGCTGATTGCAGGTCGGGGCGGTCGCTGTCGCCACCGCTGAGGCTGACCCAGCGGGTATGGCTGGGCGCAGCAGCCGCGGTCAGTTCCGCAGCCTGGACCTCAGCGTCGCCGCCGCCCGCAGCAGCTTGGAACGAAGCCGTGCGTACGGTAGCGACCACCGGACAGCCCGCCGGTACGCTGACGCTGATGATCACGTTGCCTGCGTAGATGGGGCGCTTGAAGCTGCGTGGTCCCAGCACCGCCATCAGGTCCGAGACCTGCGGCGCGCCCATGAGCGCGGCGACGCGCGGCAGCACATCCTTGCCGAAGGTCGTGGATGGCATCAGCACCGCGTCGTAGCCTGCAGCCAGCGCCACGATCTGCGGCGCCAGCGTCGCCGCGCTCGGATGTGCGTGATCGCTGTGTGCCACCGTCAGGACGCGGGCGACCCCCGAGAGGGCGGCGGCCTGCGCAGCGACAGCGGCCGGGTCTGGCGCGAACACCACGATGTCCACCGGCGCGCCGATCTGTACGGCGGCGCTGACGCAGCGCGCGGTGCTCGGATTGAGCTGGGTGCCGTCGTGTTCCGCGATGAGCAGGGTCCTCGCCATCACAGCACCCCCCGCTCGCGCAGCGCAGCCAGCAGCTCATCCACATCCGCGACCCGACGGCCCGCGCTGCGCTTCGGTGGCGCCTCGTAGGCATCGATGGTCAGCGCGGGTGGCGCTTCGACACCGAGCTCCGCAGCTTCCACCACATCCAGGGGCTTGCGTTTGGCTTTCATGATGTCCGGCATCTTCACGTAGCGCGGCTCGTTCAGGCGCAGGTCCGAGGTGATCACCGCGGGCAGGTCCACGCTCAGCGTCTCCAGCCCGGCATCCACCTCGCGCGTACACAGCGCCACCGGCGGCGTCGCAGCGTGATCGAGCTCGACCTTCGAGCTGAAGGTCGCCTGCGGCCGATCCCACAGCGCAGCCAGCATCTGACCGGTCTGGTTGCAGTCGTCGTCGATGGCCTGCTTGCCCATCAGGATGAGGTCGGCGGCCTCGCGCTGGTTGAGCGCGTGCAGCAGGCGCGCCGCGTGCAGCGGTTGTACGGCCTCCGCGCTGCGGATCTGCACGGCGCGATCCGCGCCCATCGCCAGCCCGGTGCGCAGCTGCGCCTGGCAGGCGTCATCGCCGATCGAGACCACCACCACCTCGCTCACGGGGGCACCGCGCTCGCGGATGCGCAGCGCTTCCTCCAGTGCGATCTCGTCGAAGGGGTTGATGCTCATCTTCACGCCGTCGGTGGCGACGCCGCTGCCACCGCGGGCGAGCTGGACGCGGACCGTGTAGTCGACGACACGCTTGAGGGTGACGAGGATCTTCATCGCTGGATCGGGTCCCCGAGGTGGCTGCGAGAGGAGCCGCGCATTCTATCAGCCCGCGCCGCGGCCCCGAGGGCCATGCCCCGAGTCCCGAATCCCGAGACCCTCCTACAGCTTCTGGTAGTTCGGCCCTGACCCACCCTCGGGCGTGGTCCAGGTGATCTGAGCGTAGGGGTCCTTGATGTCGCAGGCCTTGCAGTGCACACAGTTGGCGGCGTTGATCTGCAGGCGGCGGGCGCCGTCGGTCTCCACGATCTCGTAGACGCCGGCGGGGCAGAACCGGGTGCAGGGGTTCCCGAACTCCACGCTGCAACGGTCGATGCAGAGGTCGGTATCGCGGACCTTGAGGTGCACCGGCTGCGACTCGTCGTGCGCGGTGGCCGCGAAGTACACCGAAGCCAGGCGGTCGCGCGGGGGCAGGCGGCGATCCACCCAGCCGCGATCGATCGTCCGTGCCTGATCCAAGCGCAGCAGCGCAGTGTCGTCGGCATGGTTGCGCAGCGTCCACGGCGACAGCCCGAAGCTGATCGTCTCCCAGGCAGCGTTGAGCAGGCCCGACCAGAGGCCGCGGTGGAAACCGGGGCGGATGTTGCGCACGCGCCGCAGCTCGCGGCCACCCGGGCTAGCGCGCCAAGCAGCATCGAAGCCTGCACCCTCGCCTGCGTGGGCGTGCAGGTGCTCCGCCGCCAGCACACCGGAGCGGATCGCCTGATGCACGCCTTTGACTTTGGGGACGTTCAGCGTCCCTCCCGCATCACCGATCAGCAGCGCGCCGGGCGTCTCCAGCTTGGGCATGGATTGCCAGCCGCCCTCGACCACGCTGCGGGCGCCGGCGGCCACGATCTCGCCGCCGTCGAGGAAGGCGCGCACCGAAGGGTGGTGCTTGAACTGCTGGAACGCTTCGAAGGGGCTGAACTCAGGGTCAGAGTAGTCCAGTGCGACCACGTAGCCGACGTAGGCCTGATCATCCGTCAGGTGGTAGATGAAGGAACCGCCGTAGGTCCCGCGATCCAGCGGCCAGCCCAGGGAGTGCTCGACATGGCCGGGCGTGACGCGGCCGGGCGGCAGCTGCCACAGCTCCTTCAGTCCGAGGCCGTAGGTCTGGGGATCCGAGTCGGCGTCCAGGGCGTAACGCTGGATCAACTGCTTGGACACGCTGCCGCGACAGCCCTCGGCGAGCACCGTGTTGCGTGCGTGGATGTCCACGCCGGGGGCGTAGTTCGGACCCGGTGCGCCGTCGGCGTCCAGGCCCATGTCGCCGCAGCGAACCCCGATCACCCGCTCGCCGCCCTCATCGAGCAGCGCCTCCGCTGCCGGGAAGCCGGGGAACACATCGATGCCGAGCGCCTCCGCCTGTTCACCGAGGTAGCGGTTAAGCAGGCCGAGCGACAGGATGAGGTTGCCGTGGTTGCGCTGCTGAGGCGGCGTCGGCAGACGCGTGCGACCGCCCGCGCTCATCAGGTACAGGGCATCGCCGGTCACCGCGATGCCGAGCCCCGACGCCTCGCGCCAAGCCGGGAGCAGGGCATCCAGCGGTGCCGGTTCCATCACGCAGCCCGAGAGGCTGTGCGCGCCGATCTCGGAACCCTTCTCGAGTACGCAGATGCTGAGTTCCGGGTCCAGCTGACGCGCGCGGATCGCGCAGGCGAGGCCAGCAGGCCCCGCACCCACGACCACCAGGTCGTAAGCCATCACATCGCGCTCAAGCGTCACCGCTGATCCCTCATCTTCCGTCCCTCGTCCCGGTCTCTCGTCTCCTATCTAGGCTGCATCCGGATCGCACCATCGAGGCGGATCACCTCGGCGTTGAGCATCCGCGTCTCGCAGATGAACTGCACCACCGCCGCGTACTCCTCCGGCTCGCCGAGCCTGGAGGGGAAGGGCACCTGTGCGCCCAGGCTCTGCTGCACTTCGGGCGGCATGCCGGCCATCATGGGCGTCATGAAGATGCCCGGCGCGATGGTGTTCACACGCACGCCGATGCGCGCGAACTCGCGCGCCATCGGCAGCGCCATCGCGGCGACCCCACCCTTGGATGCCGAGTAGGCCGCCTGACCGATCTGCCCCTCGTAGGCGGCGACGGATGCGGTCTGGACCAATACCCCGCGCTCGCCATCGGCACCCGGCGGGTTGTCGGCCATCGCCGCGGCCGCCGCCTTGCCCAACAGGAAGGTGCCGAGCAGGTTCACCTCGATGACTTTGCGGAACTGCGCGCCTGGCATCGGGCCGTCACGACCCAGCACCCGACCCGCGCCGAGGATGCCTGCACAACTCACCGCGAGGTCCACGCCGCCGAGAGCGGCGACCGCCTGCGCGACGGCAGCGTCCACCTGCGCTTCGTCACTGACGTCGGTGCGGATGAACAGCGCCGCATCACCGAGCGCGGCCGCAGCCTCCTGGCCGAGGGCCTCGTTCATGTCGAGCATGGCGACGCGGCCACCGTGTTCGACGATCCGGCGCGCGGTCGCGTTGCCCAAGCCTGACGCGGCACCCGATACGATCGCTCTAATCCCTGCGAACTCCATCTCAGTCCCTCCGGTCCATGTTCAGTCGCGCGTGCGCCAGGCGACCTGCCCCAGCCGGCTGGTCGGCGGGTGGCCCAGGGCATCGCAGATCCAGACGCTGGTCGCGACCAGCGCATCGAGGTCGATGCCGGTCGCGATCCCCATGCCGTGCAGCATGTACACCAGGTCCTCGGTGGCGACGTTGCCGGTCGCGCCCTGCGCGTAGGGGCAGCCGCCGAGTCCCGCGACCGCCGAGTCCAGCGTCGCGACGCCGAGGTCCAGGCAGGCGTAGATGTTCGCCAGCGCCTGCCCGCGGGTGTCGTGGAAGTGCAACGCGAGCTGCGCCATCGGCACCTCGCTGGCGACCGCCTCGAGCATGGCGCGCGCCGCCAGCGGTGTGCCGGCGCCGATGGTGTCGCCCAAGCTCACTTCGTAGCAGCCCATCGCATGCAATGCGGCGGCGACCTCGGTGACGGCCCGCGGCTCGATCGCGCCCTCGTAAGGGCAGCCGAGCACGCAGGAGATGTAGCCGCGCACCGGGATGCCGGCTTCCGCCGCTGCGGCCATCACCGGTTCGAAGCGATCCAGGGATTCGCGGATCCCGGCGTTGGTGTTGCGCTGGTTGAAGGTCTCGGACGCAGCGGTGAACACGGACACCTCGTCCGCGCCAGCAGCCAGCGCACGCTCCAGACCCTTCAGGTTCGGGACCAGCACCGGGTAGCGCACGCCCTGGCGTCGCTGCAGTCCCGCCAGGACCTCGGTCGCATCAGCCATCTGCGGGACGCGGTCAGGTCGCACGAAGGCGGTGGCCTCGACGGTGCCCAGGCCGCTGGCTGCGAGGCGGTGGATCAGATCGAGCTTGGTCGCGGTGCGTAGCGCTGACGCTTCGTTCTGCAGACCATCACGCGGTCCGACCTCGACGATCCGGATGTGCTCGGCGCGACTCATGACGGATCCTCGTCGTCGGCGTTGTCCTCGATGTCCACCAGCGCGGCGTCGGCATCGACGCGATCGCCGACCGCGCGGTGCACTGCGCCGACCCGACCCGTGATCTGGGCGCTGATGGTGACCTCCATCTTCATCCCCTCCATCACCATCAGGGCATCGCCCGGCGCGACCCTCTGACCCGGCGTCACCAGCACCGCGACGACGCGGCCGGGCATGGGTGCACCAGGGTGGTGGGCTGTATCGTCCTGCGGCCGGGTCGCGGTGACCAGCGGCAGCACGCGTAGTGCGATGGCACCGCTGGGACCGCGGACCACGAGCTGGTCAGCGGCGCGGATGAGGTCGAAGTCCAGCTCCTCGTCGGCGAGCTCGGCGATGACGGCGCCGTTCTCCATCAGGCTGAGACGTCCGCCAGCGCTACGCAGGGTCAGCTCGCGGGGACCGCAGGCATCCTCGAGTCGCAGGCGTACACCGGAGGCCGCGTTGGCACGCCAACCGTCGGCGCGCCAGGGACCGAACGGTGCCAGGTCCAGCGCGTCCTGCCCTGCGACCTGTAGCGCAGCAGCCAGCAATAGCGCCGGCTCCGCGGGCTCGGCGGTGAGCAAGCGCGGAATCTCCGCATCCAGCCAGGCCGTATGCACGCGGCCAGCGATCAGGTCCGGGTCGTCCAACAGCCGACGCAGCAGACCGAGGTTGGTGCGTGGTCCTGCGACCACCGTGCCCCAGGCTGCGTCGCGCGCCCGCGCCAACGCGTCCTCGCGCGAGCTGCCCAGCACCACGAGCTTGGCGATCATGGGGTCGTAGTGGATGCTGACCTCGTCGCCGGATTCGACGCCGCGCTCAACGCGCAAGTTCGCGTCCTCCTCGGGATGGACGAAGCGGTCCACGCGTCCCACCGAGGGCAGGAAGCCCCGCGCGGGGTCCTCTGCGTACAGCCGCAGTTCGATCGCGTGGCCCGCACTACGGATCGCGTCCTGCTGGGCCGGCAGGGCCTCGCCGGCAGCTACGCGCAACTGCCACTCGACCAGATCCAGGCCGGTGATCATCTCGGTCACCGGGTGCTCGACCTGCAGCCGCGTGTTCATCTCCATGAAGTAGAAGCTGCCATCGGCACCGAGGATGAACTCCACCGTGCCGGCGTTCACGTAGTCCACGGCTGCGGCTGCAGCCAGCGCGACCTCACCCATGCGCGTGCGCAGGGCCGCATCCAGCGCGGGCGAGGGGGTCTCCTCGATGATCTTCTGGTAGCGCCGCTGTACCGAGCACTCGCGCTCGAACAGGTGTACGCGCGCACCGTGCTGGTCGCCGAACACCTGGAACTCGATATGTCGGGGCGCCTGAATGAAGCGTTCCAGCAGCACCGCATCGTCGCTGAAGGCGCTGAACGCCTCGCGCCTGGCACCCTCCAGCGCGCTCTGGAACCCGGCCGCTTCGCGCACCACCCGCATGCCCTTGCCGCCACCACCGGCGGAAGCCTTGATGATCAGCGGGTAGCCGATCTCCGCTGCGGCGCTAAGCAGCGCCTCGTCCGACTGGTCAGCACCGTGGTAGCCGGGGATCACCGGTACCCCAGCGCGCTCCATGCTGCGTTTGGATTCGATCTTGGAGCCCATCAGCTCGATGGTCTCGGGGGTCGGGCCGATGAACACCAGCCCGGCGTCGCGGCAGGCGCGCGCGAACGCCGCGTTCTCGGCCAGGAAGCCGTAGCCAGGATGGATCGCCTCCGCACCGGTGGCACGCGCGACCGCGATGATCTCCTCGGCGTCGAGGTAGGACTCCGCCGCCGGCGCGGCGCCGATGTGCACCGCCTGGTCCGCGAGCCGTACGTGGCGCGCATCCGCATCGGCGTCCGAGTACACGGCGACCGTGGCGATACCCATGCGGCGGCAGGTTGCGATCACACGGCAGGCGATCTCGCCGCGGTTCGCGATCAGGATCCGCGCGAACATCGGATCAGCCTTTCCAACTCGGGGCACGCTTCTCCAGGAACGCCGCCAGCCCCTCCTGACCTTCGGCCGAGCCGCGCAGCTCGGCGATGAGTTCGGCGGTGTTCCGCCGCAGGTCTTCGCTGAAGTCGCTGCCCAGCGCGCGCGCCAGGTGCTTGCAGGTGATCGTCGCTACCGGACCGCCGGCGAGCAGGGCATCGAGCATGCTCTCGATGCGTGCGTCCAGATCAGCTGCGGGTACCGCTTCGTGCACCAGACCGATCGCGGCTGCCTGCGCCGCATCCATGACCTCCCCGGTGATGAAGTAGCGGCGCGCCTGGCGCACGCCGATCGCGCGCACCACGTAGGGTGAGATCACTGCAGGTGCCAGGCCCAGCCGCACCTCGGTCAGCGCGAAGCGTGCTGCATCGCTGGCGATCGCGACGTCGCAGCAGGTCAGCAGTCCGATCGCGCCACCGAAGGCAGCACCGTTGACGCGCGCCAGCGTGGGCTTGGCCAGGGTGTCCAGCAGGTACATCAGGTCCGCGAGCCGGGTGGCGTCCGCCACGTTCTCCTCGCGCGTCGCACCCGCGATGCGCCGCATGTGCCCGAGGTCCGCGCCGGCGGAGAACGCCTCGCCAGCGCCGGTGAGCACCACCGCGCGCACCGAGGCGTCGGCACCAGCGCGCCCGAGTTCCGCGGTGAGGTCGGCGACCATGGTGTCGTCGAAGGCGTTGCGCACATCAGCGCGATCCAGCGTGATGGTCACCACGCCGCGATGGTCGGTCTCCGACCGGAGGGTGCTGCGGATCTCGGTCATGGTCACATCCTGAACACGCCGTAGCCCTCGGGCTCCGGCTGGTAGCCGTAGGCGACCGTCGCCAGCGAGAGGCCGAGTACGCGACGCGTGTCCACGGGATCGATCACGCCGTCGTCCCAGAGGCGGGCGCTGGCGTAGTAAGGATGCCCCTGGTCCTCGTACTGCGCGCGGATGGGATCCTTGAACGCAGCCTCCTCGGCCTCGGACCAGCTGCCACCCTTGGCTTCGATGCCATCGCGCTTGACCGTCGCGAGCACGCTCGCGGCCTGCTCGCCGCCCATCACCGAGATGCGGCTGTTCGGCCAGGTCCAGAGGAAGCGCGCGCCGTAGGCGCGGCCGCACATGGCGTAGTTGCCGGCTCCGAAGGAGCCGCCGATCAACACGGTCAGCTTGGGCACCGTCGCGCAGGCCACGGCGTTGACCATCTTCGCTCCATCCTTGGCGATGCCGGCGTTCTCGTACTTCTTCCCGACCATGAACCCCGTGATGTTCTGCAGGAACAGCAGCGGGATGCCGCGCTGCTCGCAGAGCTGGATGAAGTGCGCGCCCTTGAGCGCCGACTCGGAGAACAGGATGCCGTTGTTGGCGATGATGCCGACCGGGTAGCCGTAGATGCGCGCGAACCCGGTGACCAGCGTCTTGCCGTACAGCGGCTTGAACTCCTGCAGGTCGGAGCCGTCGACCAGGCGCGCGATGACCTCGCGCACGTCGTAGGGGAAGCGGGTGTCGGTAGGCAGGATGCCGTAGAGCTCCTCGGCATCGTAGTGCGGCTCCAGCGGCTCGTAGGGCACCGGCACCGGATCACCTTCACTGCGGTTCACGTGCGCGAGGATGTCGCGCGCGATGGACAGCGCGTGCTGATCATCCTCGGCCAGGTGATCGATCACCCCGGAGACCTTGCAGTGGACCTCACCGCCACCGAGTGACTCGGCGTCGACCACCTCGCCGGTCGCAGCCTTGACCAGCGGCGGCCCGCCCAGGTACACGGTGCCCTGGTTGCGGACGATGATGGCTTCGTCGCACATGGCCGGGACGTAGGCGCCGCCGGCGGTGCAGGAACCCATGACCACCGCGATCTGCGGGACGCCAGCCGCGGACAGTCGCGCCTGGTTATAGAAGATGCGACCGAAATGATCGCGGTCCGGGAACACCTCGTCCTGCAACGGCAGGAAAGCACCGCCCGAGTCCACCAGGTAGACGCAGGGCAGGTCGTTCTCGAGAGCGATCTCCTGCGCGCGCAGGTGCTTCTTCACGGTCAGCGGGTAGTAGGTCCCGCCCTTCACCGTGGCATCGTTCGCGACCACCATCACCGACATGCCGTGGATGCGGCCGACGCCGGTGACCAGGCCCGCGCAGGGCGCGTCACCACCGTACATGCCCTGGGCAGCGAGGCCGCCGACCTCGAGGAAGGGACTGCCCGGATCCAGCAGGCGGGCGATGCGGTCGCGCACCAGCAGCTTGCCGCGATCCGTGTGCTTGCTGCGCGATACCTCCGGGCCGCCGAGCGCGACCGCGGCGGCCAGCTCGCGCAGTTCATCCGCGAGTGCGCGGTGGTGCGCAGCGTTGCTCGCGTAAGCCTCCGAGCTGGTGTCGATGGCGGAGGTGATGACTGGCATCAGTTGGCGACCTCGATGGCGATGGCGGTGGCTTCGCCGCCGCCGATGCACTGGGATGCGATGCCCCGGCGCAGCCCGCGCGCACGCAGCGCGTGGACCAGCGTCACCAGCAGGCGGGCGCCGGTCGCGCCGATGGGGTGTCCCAGCGCGCAGGCACCACCGTTCACGTTCACCTTCTCGTGCGGGATGCCGACGTCGTGCATGGCCGCCATGGTCACGCAGGCGAAGGCTTCGTTGATCTCGTACAGATCCACATCGTCCACGCGCCAGCCCAGCTTGCCGTGCAGCGCGTCCAGCGCGCCCACCGGCGCGGTGGTGAACCACTCCGGTTCGTGCGCGAAGCCGGTGTGACCGACCAGGGTCGCCAGCGGGGTCACACCGCGGCGCTCTGCTTCCGAGGCGCGCATCAGCACCAGCGCAGCCGCGCCATCGGAGATCGAGGATGATGAGGCTGCCGTGATGGTGCCGTCCTTCGCGAACGCTGCCCGCATGGTCGGGATGCGTGCGATGTCGCAACGCCCCGGCTCCTCGTCGGTGTCCACGGTGACCTCGCCCTTGCGGGTCGTCGCGACGACGGCGGTGATCTCCGCGGCGAAGGCGCCGGATGCGATCGCGCTGTTCGCGCGCTCCACTGATGCGATGCTGAACGCGTCCTGCTGCTCGCGCGTGAAACCGTACTTGGTCACGCACTGCTCACCGAACGCCCCCATCATCTGACCGTCGTAGGGGTTCTGCAGGCCATCGAAGAACATGTGGTCGAGGATCTCGCCATGCCCCATGCGGTAACCGGCGCGCGCCTTGGGCAGCAGGTACGGCGCGTTGGTCATGGACTCCATGCCGCCGGCCACCACCACCGTGGCGGAGCCCGCCAGCAGCAGGTCATGCGCGAGCATCACGCTCTTGGCGCCGGAGCCGCAGACCTTGTTGATCGTGGTGCAGCCCGCACTGACCGGGAGGTCGGCACCCAGCGCCGCTTGGCGCGCGGGAGCCTGCCCCTGGCCTGCCGGCAGCACACAGCCCATCAGCACCTCGGAGATGTCGCTGCCGGCCACGCCAGCGTCAGCGACGGCAGTACGGATGGCGGCGGCGCCGAGCTGGTGCGCAGCCAGCGGGCTCAGCGTGCCCTGGAAGCTACCGATCGGGGTGCGGCGGGCCGCGACGATGACGATTGGGTCGTTGGACATTGATCACCTCAGATTCAACTACTTTCCATTAGCCTCGAGCCTCGAGCGTCGCGTAGGGCGGCGCGCGGCTCGCGGCGCGCGGCCCGCGGCCGTCCCTAGGGCGCGCTCGCCTTGAACAGTTCGCGGCCGATCAGCATCTTCCGGATTTCGGTGGTGCCGGCGCCGATCTCGTAGAGCTTGGCGTCGCGCAGCAAGCGTCCGGTGGGGTACTCGTTGATGTAGCCGTTGCCGCCCAGGCTCTGGATCGCATCCAGTGATACGCGCACCGCGTTCTCACTGGCCAGCATCAGGCTGGCGGCCGCGTCGTGGCGGTTCGAGATGCCGCGGTCGAACTGCGAGGCCACGCGGTAAGCGAAAGCCCGCGAGGACTGCAGCATGGTGTACATATCGGCGAGCTTGGCCTGCATCAGCTGGAACTCGCCGATCGCCTTCCCGAACTGCTTGCGCTCATGCAGGTAGGGCAGCACCACGTCCATGCAGGCCTGCATGATGCCGAGCGGACCACCGCAGAGCACCAGGCGCTCGGAGTCCAGCCCGCGCATCAGGATGTACACGCCCTGATCCACTTCACCCAGCACGTTGGCCGCAGGGATCTCGCAATCGCGGAACACCAGCTCGCAGGTGTTCGACCCGCGCATCCCCAGCTTGTCCAGCTTCTGCGCGGTGCTGAACCCCGGCATCCCGCGCTCGACTAGGAAGGCGGTGATGGACCTGGACCCCTGCGCAGCGTGGTCGCCGGTGCGCATGTAGACCAGGACCACGTCGGCCTCGGGCCCGTTGGTGATCCACATCTTGTTGCCGTTGGCGACCCAGACGTCACCGCGGCGCTCAGCGCGGCAGCTCATAGATCCGACCACGTCCGAACCGGCGCCGGGTTCGGACATCGCCAGCGCGCCCTTGTGCTCGCCCGAGCAGAGCTTGGGCAGGAAGCGCTGCTTCTGCTCCTCGCTGCCCGACAGCGCGATGTTGTTCACGCACAGGTTGGAGTGGGCACCGTAGGACAGGCCGACCGATGCGGACGCGCGCGAGATCTCCTCCATGGCGACCAGGTGCGCCAGGTAGGACATCCCGGAACCACCGTAGGCGGGGTCCACGGTCAGGCCGAGCAGCCCGAGCTCACCGAGCTTGGGCCACAGGTCCTGCGGGAACTCGTTGGACTCGTCGATGGCCGCGGCCCGCGGCGTGATCTCATCGGCCGCGAAGCGGGCGACGGTCTCGCGCAGCAGGTCCAGGTCCTCGTCGAGGCGGGTGTCGAACAGGCTCATCGGGGGTCCCCGGTGCGGTGGCAGGGCCTCAGAGGTTCAGGCCACGATCACCCAGCATGCTCTTCTGGCCGCGGTTGAACTTGGCGCGCACCTTGCGCACGGACTCGATCCGCTCCTCGGCCAGGCGATCCGCAGCCTGCCAGGTCGGGATGGAGTCGCGCATGGAGATGCGGAAGATCCGCTCGATGTTGTCGTACACGCCCTTGACCATGCGGTAAGCGCGCTCCTGGTCGTAGCCCTGCAGCTCGACCGCGACGTTCATCAGGCCGCCCGCGTTGATCGCGTAGTCAGGTGCGTAGACGATGCCACGCTCCTCCAACGCGGTGCCCCACTCGGTGGTCTCGAGCTGGTTGTTGGCAGCGCCGGCGACGATGTCGCACTTCAGGCGCGGCACGGTGTTCTCGTTGATGGTCGCACCCAGCGCGCAGGGCGCGTAGACGTTCGCATCGACATCGTAGATGTCGGCCATCGGCACCGCTTCGGCGCCGAGCTCGTCGACCATCTGCTGGACGCGCTCCTGGTTGATGTCGGTGACGAACACCTTGCCGCCGCGCTCGCGCAGCATGCGGACCAGGTGGGCACCGACGTGACCCACGCCCTGGACAGCGAAGCTCAGCTTGTCCATGTCGGTGCTGCCGTACTTGCGCATCAAGCAGGCTTCGATGCCGCGCAGCGTGCCGTAGGCGGTGAAGGGTGAGGGGTCGCCACCACCCCCGTGGACCTCGGGGACACCGACCACGTAGTCGGTCTCCATCAGCACGTACTCCATGTCATCCACGGAGGTGTTCACGTCCTCGGCGGTGATGTAGCGCCCACCCAGGCCGTCGATGAAGCGCCCGAGGTTGCGGAACAGGCCTTCCGACTTGGAGGTCTCGGGGTCACCGATGAGCACGGCCTTGCCGCCGCCGAGGTTCAGCCCCGATACCGCAGCCTTGTAGGTCATGCCGCGCGAGAGGCGCAGCACATCGGTCATCGCATCCGCCTCGGTGGCGTACGGCCACATCCGGAGGCCACCCAGTGCTGGGCCCAGGACGGTGCTGTGGATCGCGATGATGGCCTTGAGGCCGGAATCGTCATCGTGGAGGAAGACGATCTCCTCGTGGCCCATCTCGCTCAGGGTCTCGAACAGCTCCATCGTGGTACTCCTAATGAAGACGGACTCCGCCGTCTGAGGTGGCGCGATCTGATGCGCTCCGTACCGGCCACCCGCGACTGAGGTGACCGAACTCCCTCGCTGCGTCCGGGGGGCCGGTGCGAGCGGGGCGCGCATTATAGCGGGAGCGGGCGGACTGGGGTTGTCTACTCCCTGCCGCATTGCAGCACGACCGGCGCGGTCCCACGGGGCACCGCCGCTATACTGTGCGGCCCGCCACAGCCCGTGCTGCGGCGACACCAGAGGTAGCCCGTGAGTACACCCGCCCGCGAGATGCCGCATGCGGACCAGGACGAGCCCCTGCGCTTCGTGACGGCGGCGTCCCTGTTCGATGGTCACGATGCGGCCATCAACATCATCCGCCGCTTGCTCCAGCAGCACGGCGCTGAGGTGGTGCACCTGGGTCATAACCGCTCGGTCGCGGAGATCGTGGACGCCGCCCTGCAGGAGGACGCCGACGGGATCGCGGTCTCGTCCTACCAGGGCGGACACATGGAGTACTTCCGCTACATGGTGGACGTCCTGCGCGAGCGTGGCGCCGAGCACATCCGCGTGGTGGTCGGCGGCGGCGGCACCATCGCGCCCGACGAGATCGAGGCCTTGCAGGCGCACGGGGTGGAGCGCATCTACACCCCGGATGACGGCATGCACATGGGCCTGGACGGCATGATCGAGGACGTGTTCCGGCGGGTCCGCGCTTGGCGGGATCGGGTCCCGGCGTTCCAGCCAGGGGCGCTCACGCCGGACGACGCGTATGCCATCGGCCGCAGCATCTCCATGCTGGAGGAGGCGGCGGACGCCCCGGAGCGGATCGAGAGCCTGAAGCGGACCTGGGCCTCGCGCGCGGTCCCGGTACCCGTGGTCGGGATCACCGGCACCGGCGGAGCGGGCAAGTCCTCACTCACCGACGAACTGCTGAACCGTTGCCTGCGGGCCCTGCCGGACCTGCGCATCGCAGTGGTCGCCGTGGATCCCACCCGCCGGCGTACCGGCGGCGCGCTGCTGGGTGACCGCATCCGGATGAACAGCCTGTCCGATCCGCGCATCTACATGCGCTCCCTGGCTACGCGACGGCAGCACCTGGCCACTTCGGTGGTGGTGGGGGACACGCTGGACCTGCTGAAGGCGGCCGGCTTCGACCTGATCCTGCTGGAGACCGCGGGTATCGGGCAGAGCGACACCGAGGTCGTGGACCTGGTGGACCTGTCCCTGTACGTGATGACCTCGGATTACGGCGCTGCCAGCCAGCTCGAGAAGATCGACATGCTGGATTACGCCGACCTGGTCGCCCTGAACAAGTTCGAGAAGCGGGGGTCGGAGGACGCCCTGCGTGACATCCGCAAGCAGTTCAAACGCAACCGCAAGGCCTTCGCAGCCAGGGACGAGGACCTGCCGGTGTTCCCGACCATCGCCAGCCAGTTCAACGATCCGGGTGTGAACCGGCTGTTCCTGGAGCTGGTCTCGCGTCTGCGAGCGCTGCGCGAAGCCCGCGGCCTGTCGGTGGCGGGCTGGGAGCCCAGCGGCATCGAGGTCAGCGGTGAGGTGCGCAAGCAGGCCCTCATCCCCCCGCAGCGGGTGCGCTACCTGGCGGAGATCGCGGAGCAGGGTCGGCAGATCAACCGGGGCAACCTGTCCCGGGCCGAGGCGGCGAGCCTCGCCCATAGCTTCCACGACGCTCTGACCGCGCTGGGAGACGCAGACCTGCCAGCGGCACTGGACCGCTACCCGGCGGGCGTCCTGGCTGCTAGCGGAGCGGATCCCGCGCTGGCGACCCTGCGCAGCCGCTACGAGCTGGCGCTGGACGCGGTCGGCGAGGAGGGCCTGCGTCTGCTGCGCGGATGGCCTGCGCGCGCCGAGGGCTACCGCAGCGAGAAGTTCAGCTACCAGGTCCGCGGCCGCGCCGTGGAGGGCGACAACCACACGATCTCGCTCTCGCACCTGCGCATCCCGAAGGTCGCGCTGCCCTGGGCTCACGATTGGGGCGACCTGCTCAGGTTCCTGTTGCAGGAGAACCTGCCCGGCGCTTACCCGTACGCGGCGGGGGTCTATCCGTACCGCCGCGAGGCCGAGGACCCGATCCGGATGTTCGCCGGCGAGGGCATGCCCGAGCGCACCAACCGGCGCTTCCACTACCTGTCCAAGGGACACGAGGCCGATCGCCTCTCCACCGCCTTCGACAGCGCCACGCTGTACGGCGAGGACCCGGACCCCCGTCCCGACATCTACGGTCGGATCGGCAACTCCGGGGTCTCCATCGCGACCCTGGACGACATGAAGCGCCTCTACTCCGGCTTCGACCTGCTCAGTCCCACCACTTCGGTTTCCATGACCATCAACGGTCCGGCCCCGATCATCCTCGCCATGTTCATGAACACGGCGGTGGACCAGCGGGTGGAGCGCTACCTGCGCGAGGCCGGTGACCTCGACGGCGCGCTAGCCCGGTTCGAGGCCGAGGGTGGCACGCTGACGGGTTACCGCGTTGAGCTGCCGGAGTCGCACCCGGGAGACGGCCTGGCCCTGCTCGGTGTGCCGGGCGACCGCTTGGTGGCACCGGAGGTGTACGCCCGCCTGAAGGCTGAGGCCCTGGCCGCGGTGCGCGGGACGGTGCAGGCCGACATCCTCAAGGAGGATCAGGCGCAGAACACCTGCATCTTCTCCACCGAGTTCGCGCTGCGGATGATGGGCGACGTCCAGTCCTTCTTCAACGACAACAGCGTCCGCAACTTCTACTCGGTGTCCATCTCCGGGTACCACATCGCCGAAGCGGGGGCGAACCCCATCAGCCAGCTCGCGTTCACGCTGGCGAACGGCTTCACCATCGTCGAGTACTACCTGGCCCGCGGCATGGAGATCGACGCCTTCGCGCCGAACCTCTCGTTCTTCTTCTCCAACGGCATGGATGCTGAGTACGCGGTCATCGGCCGGGTCGCGCGCCGGATCTGGGCGCGTGCGATGCGCGAGCGCTACGGCGCGGGGCCGCGCAGCCAGATGCTGAAGTACCACATCCAGACCTCGGGGCGGTCGCTGCATGCGCAGGAGATCCAGTTCAACGACATCAGGACCACGCTGCAGGCCCTGTACGCGTTGTACGACACCTGCAACAGCTTGCACACCAACGCCTACGACGAGGCGCTGACCACCCCGACCGAGGAATCGGTGCGGCGGGCGGTGGCGATCCAGATGATCATCAACAGGGAACTGGGGATGAACAAGAACCAGAACCCGATCCAGGGCTCGTTCATCATCGATGAACTCACCGACCTCGTCGAGGAGGCGGTGTACGCGGAGTTCGAGCGCATCAGCGAGCGCGGTGGGGTCCTGGGTGCGATGGAGACCATGTACCAGCGTAGCCGCATCCAGGAGGAGAGCCTCCGCTACGAAGCCCTGAAGCACTCCGGCGAGCTGCCGATCGTCGGGGTGAACACCTTCCGCAGCAGCATCGATAGCCCACCTGCGACTGCGGGGGAGCTGATCCGTTCCACCGACGATGAGAAGGAGGCGCAGGTCGCCTCCACGCGGGCCTTCCGCGAGCACGCGCCCCAGCGGCGGGATGAGGTGCTGGGGCAGCTGCGGCGCACGGCCGCGAGCGGCGGCAACACCTTCGAGGTCCTGATGGAGGCTGTGAAGGTAGCCTCCCTGGGTCAGATCTCCGCGGCCCTCTACGAAGTGGGCGGCCGCTACCGGAGGAACATGTGATCGAGGGAACCAAGTCAGGATGTCGCTGGTCTAGCTTGAGCGGTGTAGGCTCGGGCGACGAGCCCAGCATGGACGCGACGAGACGACGCTGGACCGCAGCGTCCGACAGCTCCGATGCGGCGGGACCCGTTTCCTCGCCGGATGAAAACCGATATATTCCCGGGCGCCATACGGCTACCCCGTGTCCCGTCGGCAGTTCCCCTGCCGGCCGAACCAGTCAATCAGGTACCACCATGCCCAAGATATCCACCAGGTGCTCGCGCACTCTGCAGAGCACCACCTTGGCGTTCCTCCTCGGCCTCGCCGGTACGGTTTCGGCAGCGAGCGTCCTCGACGCATCGATCGAGGAACAGTCGCAGATCGACCGCGCGTCCGAGACCACGCAGGGTCGCGTTGACGCGCTAGCGGATGAGACCGAGCGACTGCTCGATCAGTACCGCCTCATCACGCAGCAGACCGATAGGCTGCGCGTGTACAACGACCAGCTCGCCGCGCTGATCACCAGCCAGGAGGAGGAGAAGCTCTCCATCCAGCGCCAGCTCGAGGGGATCATCGTGGTCGAGCAGGGGATCATCCCCCTGATGATCGACATGATCGATGCGCTGGAGCAGTTCATCCAACTGGACCTCCCGTTCCAGCGCGAGGATCGCGTCGCGAACGTCCAGCGGCTGCGCGACAACATGGATCGCGCTGACCTGACCGTGTCGGAGAAGTACCGCCAGGTGATGGAGGCATACCAGCAGGAGGTCGAGTACGGTCGTACGATCTACGCCTACCGCGGCCAGCTCCCGGGTACCGAGCGCACGGTGGACTTCCTGCAGGTCGGCCGCATCCTGCTGGCCTACCAGTCGCTCGATCGCAACGAGACCGGCTTCTTCAACGCGGAGAGCGGGTCCTGGGAAGTACTGGATGACGCGGCCTACCGCCGTTACATCGATGAGGGTCTGAAGATCGCTCGCAAGCAGTCAGCTCCTGACCTGCTGATGCTGCCGATCCGCGCCCCGGAGGCATCGTGATGAGCAACTTCACCAAGTACGCCCTCGCCGCGTTCGCGGCCCTGACCATGACCACGCCGGCCATGGGTGCCCAGGCCACCTCGCTGCAGGATCTGCTCCAGCAGGTGCGCACGGCCCGCGGCCAGTCCAGCGCTGAGAACCAGCAGCGCCTCGCTCGGTTCCAGGCTGACCGTAACAACCAGCGCGCCCTGCTGACGCAGGCGCAGGCAGAGCTGGCTAATGAGGAAGCTCGCTCCACGCGCTTGAAGACCACCTTCGACGCCAACGAGCAGCAGCTGACCGAGTTGCAGGAGACCCTCCGCAACAACCAAGGCAACCTGGGCGAGCTGTTCGGTGTGGTCCGTCAGATGGCGGGCGACATCAAGGCTGTGATGGACAACTCCCTGGTCTCGGCGCAGATCGGTGATCGCACAGCGCTGGTATCGCGCCTGGCGCAGAGCCGCGAGCTGCCGAACCTCGAGGAGCTCGAGGGTCTGTGGATGGCCTTCCTTGAGGAGATGACCGAGTCGGGACGCGTGGTGCGCTTCGATGCGGAGATCGTCCGGCCGGATGGCACTGTGTTCAACTCGCCGGTCGTCCGCGTCGGCGTGTTCAACGCGGTCTACGAGGACAACTTCCTGAACTTCGTCCCGGAGACGGACTCCCTGCAGGAGCTGCCGCGCCAGCCGCAAGACCGCTTCCGCGGCGCTGCGTCGGATCTGTTCAATGCGACCAGCGGTTACACCGCCATGGCGGTCGACCCCTCGCGTGGTCAGCTGCTGGGTCTGCTGATCCAGAAGCCGTCGTTGTGGGAGCGCATCCAACAGGGTAAGACGGTCGGTTACGTGATCCTCTTCCTGGGCGCCATCGGCCTGCTGATCGCGCTGTTCCGGTTCATCTACCTGGTCGGTGCGGGCGCCAAGATCCGTGCGCAGCGCAAGGATCCGGCCCACCCGGATTCGCATAACGCCCTCGGCCGCATCCTGACCGTGTACCAGGACAACAAGGACGATGATGTCGAGACGCTGGAGCTCAAGCTGGATGAAGCCATCCTGCAGGAGACCCCGCGCCTCGAGACCATGCTGGGTTACGTCAAGCTGCTCGCCGCGGTCGCCCCGCTGCTGGGTCTGCTCGGTACCGTGACCGGTATGATCGAGACCTTCCAGTCCATCACGCTGTTCGGTACCGGTGACCCGAAGCTGATGGCCGGTGGTATCTCCCAGGCGCTGGTCACCACCGTGCTGGGTCTGGTCGTCTCGATCCCGATGGTCCTCCTGCACACCCTGCTGTCGAGCATGGCGAAGAGCTTGGTGGAGATCCTCGAGGAGCAGAGCGCGGGCATCATCGCCACCCAGGCAGAGCGAGGCTGATCCGTGGATTTCCTCTACGCGGCCTTCGTCTCCATCCGCAGCTTCTTCGAAGCCGGCGGGGACGTGCTGTGGGGCGTCCTGTTCGTCACCATCGTCATGTGGATGTTCATCATCGAGCGCTTCTGGTACTTCCGCATCGTGTTCCCCGGTCAGGTGGATGCGGTGCGCGAGATCTGGGAGGCGCGCGAGGACCAGCAGAGTTGGTACGCACGCAGGGTGCGGCGCCAGCTGGTCTCCGAGGTCGCCAGCGAGGCGATGGAGTGGGTCCCGGCGATCAAGACGCTCATCGCGGTACTCCCGCTGCTCGGTCTCCTCGGGACCGTCACCGGCATGGTGCAGGTGTTCGACGTCATGGCGTTGAACGGCACCGGGAACGCCCGCCTCATGGCAGGCGGCGTCTCCGCTGCCACCATCCCGACGATGTCCGGCATGGTCGCGGCCCTCTCAGGGATCTACTTCGGCGCTTTCTTCGAGAAGAAGGCGCGGAAGGAGGTCGAGAGGGTCGAAGACGTGCTGCGGCACTACTGATCTGAGGCTGAAGCGGTATGCGCAGGCACAGGAGAGGCGACGACGAGGCGGAGATCAACATGACGCCGATGCTAGACATCGTGTTCATCATGCTGATCTTCTTCATCGTCACCACCTCCTTCGTCAAGGAGATCGGCATCGACGTCAACAGACCGTCGAACGCGCCGCCCAAGAAGGCGAAGGAGTCGCAGGTCATCCTGATCGAGATCTCGGAGACCGGGATCATCTCGATCAACCGTCGCCAGACCGACATGGGTGCGGTCCGGGCGAACGTGGAGAGCGAACGCTCGCGCACCCCGGACGCATCGGTCGTAGTGGTCGCGGACAAGGATGCTGATTCCGGCATCCTGGTCCGGGTCATCGATCAGGCGCGCAAGGGTGGGGCGACCCGCGTCTCGCTCGCCACCGACGCGGGCAGCTAGGAGCACAGATGTCGCGCAAGCATTCGATACAGGAGGAAGATGCTGAGATCAACATGACGCCGATGTTGGACATCGTGTTCATCATGCTGATCTTCTTCATCGTCACCACCTCCTTCATCAAGGAGACGGGCATCGATCCGAACCGTCCCGAGGCCGAGACCGCGACGCAGCAGGCGCGCGGCAACATCCTCATCGCCATCAGCGAGACCGGTCAGGTCTGGATGGAGAAGCGGCCGGTCGAGATCGGGCAGGTCCGTGCGCTGGTCGAGAACGCCAGGGCCGAGAGCCCTGAGAGCTCGGTCGTGATCATCGCTGACGAGAAGTCCGCAACCGGCATCCTGATCCAGGTCATGGATCAGGTCAGGCTCGGTGGCGTGCAGAACGTCTCGGTGGCAGCCGATGAGGGCAACAACTGATGGTCCGGTTCATCGCTTCACTAGGCATCGGCATCATCGTGGCGCTCGCGCTGTTCCTGCTGATGAACTTCCTGATCCAGGGTGGTGGCGGCTTCCAGCGTGAAGCCCAGTCCGGTGCGCTGGTCGACTTCGTGCGCGTGGAGCGCGAGACCACGGAGCAGCTCAAGGAGCGCCAGGTCCCACGCCGCCCGCCGCCGCCGACCGAGCCGCCGCCACCGCCGCGCCTCGAGGTGCAGGACAACAACCGTCCGCCGCCCTCGCGCTTGAACATGACCATGCCCAACATCATCGGCACCCTGGGTGCGGGTGGCGGTCCGTTCCTCGGTGGTCCGGGCGGTGCTGGTAACCAGGATGGGGACGTGATCCCGATCTTCCGGATCCCGCCACAGTACCCGCGCGAAGCGGCGGTGGCCGGCAAGGAAGGCGTGGTCACGGTCCGCTTCACCATCACTGAGGATGGTTCCGTGGAGGATCCGGTCGTGGTGACCTCCTCCGACCGCGTGTTCAACCGTGAGGCGCTGCGCGCGATCCTGCGTTGGAAGTTCCGCGCGCGGATCGTGGACGGTCGTCCGGTCCGCCGCGAGGCGACCACGGATATCGTATTCAGCCTGGAAGCGGAGGAGGGCGGATGATGCGCCTCAGCATGAAGCTGGCCTGCGCGACCGCGATCGTGATCGCTATGGTCCCGATGACCGTCGCTGCGACCATCAACACGGCGACCCACGCCTGCTTCCAGGACAACAAGGTCCTGCCCGAGCGCTCCCGTCCCATCAGCATGGGCGAGGTCACCTTCCGCCGCATCACCGCCGTGCACGAACTCATGGCGCAGGAGGGTGGGCTACCTGCCGCACTCACAGCCGCGCTGGAGATGGAGCCACGGGTCCGTGGCAACCCCTACGAGCACGCGATCGTCGCGCAGACCATCGGCTACATCTACGTGCAGATGGAGCGCTACCGCGAGGGGATCCCCTACCTGAAGCAGGCGGCCGATCTGGACTCGATGCCGGACTCGGGTCAGCAGCAGACCATGTCGCTGCTCGCCAACATGTACGCGTCGGTCGAGGACTGGACCAGCACCATCGCGTGGCTGGACCGCTGGTGCATCCGCGCCGAGAACCCGACGGCTGATGTGCTGATCCTCGGCGCGCAGGCGCGCGCCCAGATGGGCAACCACCAGGATGCGATCCCCTTCGTGCGCCGCGCGATCGAGAAGGCGACCGAGCCGAAGGAGAACTGGTACCAGTTGCTGCTGGCCATGCACTACGAGCTGCATCAGTACCGTGAGGCAGCTGGCGTCCTCGAAGTGATGGTCGGGATCTGGCCGACCAACCAGCGCTACTGGGAGCAGCTCGCTGGCCTGTACATGGAGCTGCAGGACGATCGCAAGGCGCTCGCGACCATGGCGCTGGCCTACCGCAACGGCATGACCACCGAGGAGGACAAGATCATGGCCTTGGTGCGCATGTACCTGTTCCTCCAGATGCCTTACCCGGCCGCCGGGGTGTTGGACCGTGAGATGCGCGCTGGCCGCGTCACCAGCAGCCTCGAGCACCTCGAGCTGTTGGGCAACGCCTGGGCGCAGGCGCGTGAGAACACGCGCGCAGTCGATGCCTTGGGGCGCGCGGCTGAGCTCTCCGAGGATGGCGAGCTCTACGTCCGCCGTGCACAGATCCTGGTCCAGATGCAGCTCTGGGCGGACGTGATCTCGTCGGTCGATGCCGCTGTGGCCAAGGGTGGCCTGGACAAGCCGGGACGCGCCTACATCCTCCAGGGCATGGCGGCGGCGGAGCTGAAGCGTTTCGAGGAAGCGATCCGCTACTTCAACAACGCGGCGGCTTACCCCGAGACCCGCAGCCAGGCGCGTGAGTGGAGCCGCTACATGCAGGAAGAGCTCGCGGTGAACACCTCAGGCTGATCAGCGCCCTCTGCGTGACCATCCCGAAGACCCCGCCACATGCGGGGTCTCTTCGTTTGGGACTCGGGACTCGGGTCGCTCAGGGCGTCGGGACGGTGAGGTCGGGTTCGCCGAGTGCCTCCAGCATCACCGAGCGTACGGTCGCGGCGTAGCGGCGGGCCTGACCGGGCCCAGGTGGTGGTGGCGGCACCGGGGCGAGGATCTCGACCTGTACCCGGTTCGGGATCATCGCCCAGCGACCCTCCGGCAGGGCTGCGCGGGTGCCGCGGATGATCGCGGGGACTACGGGGACCCCTGCTGAGATCGCAGTGAGGAAGGCACCGGCGCGGAAGGCACCGAGGCCGGGCTGCCCACGGAAGGTGCCTTCGGGGAATACCGCCAGGGCTTCGCCGTCGTCGGCCCGCGCCAGGATCTCGCGTCCTGCGTCGCCGCGCGAGGCGACACCACTGCGGTCGACCAACACCGCACCGAGGCGTCGCAGCATGAGTCCGATCAGGGGCACGCTGCCGGCCTCACGCTTGACCACGAAGGCGAAGCGGTCGGGCATCACACCCTGCATCACGATGCCGTCGAGGTAGCTCGCGTGGTTCGCGACCAGGATGCAGTGACCTGCTGGCAGGTTCTCAGCGCCGGTCACTCGGATCGGGCAACCACCCGCGGTCACGGCGGCGCGCCCGGTCCACCGCGCCAGGGTCCGGCGGCGATGCAGGCCCGGGACCAGCAGCAGCAGCAGGATCCCCAGCAACGCGACGAGCGCCGCGATGGGGGTGGTGAGGAGACCGATCAGGCGGCGCATCCGCTGATTCTACCGGGCGCACCGCCCCAGGGTGATGCCGGGTCGCTGGCGAGGCGATCGACCGCGTCCTAAGCTGCCACGATGGCGGCACCCAAGAGCGAGATCAGCGGATTGGCGGACGAGGACCAGCGGCAGGTCCAGGCGTTCCTGGACCGCCTGTGGATGGAGAAGGGGTTGGCTGAGAACACCCTCTCCGCCTACGGGCGGGATGTCGCCGCTTTCGCGATCTGGCTCCGCCGGCAGGGTGGGGCGCTCGCCGACGCCCGCCGCGACCAGGTGCTCGCGTACCTCGCGCAGGACTCGATCGGGGGTGCGCGACCGCGCACCACCGCACGGCGCCTGACCGCACTGCGCCGGTACTTCCGACTGCAGGTCGTGGACGGTCGCATGTCGCGTGACCCCACCCACGAGGTCGCCTCGCCGAAGCTCGGCCGCCCGCTGCCCAAGGGGCTGTCGTCGGCGGAGGTCGAAGCGCTGCTGGCAGCGCCCGACACCAGCCTGCCGGAAGGGCTGCGCGATCGCGCCATGTTGGAGCTGCTCTACGCCACTGGGCTGCGCGTCACCGAGTTGGTCACCCTGCGCACCGCGCAGCTGGACTGCGACCGTGGCTTGGTCCGCGTCACCGGCAAGGGCGGCAAGGAGCGCCTGGTGCCGGTCGGCGAGGAGGCCTTGAGCTGGATCGCTGATTACCTGGCCGAGGGCCGCCCGGTGTTGGCCAGAGGGCGCGAAGCGGGTTTCCTGTTCCCCAGCCGGCGCTCTGATCACCTGAGTCGGCAGGCGTTCTGGCAGGGCATCCAGCGCTACGCGGCGATCGCTGGCATCCGCACCCGGATGTCACCGCACACCCTGCGGCACGCCTTCGCGACCCATCTGCTCGATCATGGCGCAGACCTGCGGGTCGTGCAGATGCTGCTAGGCCACAGCGACCTGTCCACCACGCAGATCTATACGCATGTGGCGAGGGAGCGGCTAAGAGAGCTCCATCGCAAACACCACCCACGTGGTTAGGACCGCCCACCGCACCGTCCCGCGTCGTTCCAGCACGCTCCTCGGATCCTCAGCTACTCACATGTAGCCTCCGGTCCTCGGAGCGCGCTGCGCCTCGCGCTACGGCACGGTGGCTCGGTCCTCGGCGCCGGCTAGCTCCGGTCCTCGGGCCTCGCACGCCTCGATCTCGCGTCGCCGGGGCGCCGCTGAAGTCGAAGTCCCTCGGGCGGAGCCGCGCCTTGCTGCGACGCACGGGAGCTCAGCCTTCATCCATCGATGAGCCGGCCTCGGAGCGCGCTGCGCCTCGCGCTACGGCACGGTGGTCCGGTTCTCCGCGTAGTGGCAACTGTGCGCCTACAGGATCCATGAGCTATGGGCTCGGTGCTGGTTCAACTTGCGCGAGGCCCGCGGCTTCCAGCGCCCTGTTAGAATCCAGCGCCAGGCCGGTCCTATCCAATGCGACCGACGACCCCTCGAGGCCATCAGAACCCCATGCGAATCACCCTGCTCATCAGCGCCCTGCTGCTGTCCTTCGCGGCAGCAGCCACCGACGACGATCTGGCTGCGCGTCAGCTGGTCGCGGACCAGTTCGATGGCCTGTCGGCCGAGGAAGTGACCCCCAGCCCCGTGCCGGGGATGTACCAGGTGTTCGTCGGGCCGCAGGTCTACTACGTCAGCGCCGACGGCCAGTACCTGTTCTACGGCGATCTGTTCCAGCTCTCGGACAACAACAACCTGACCGAGGCGGCGCGCAGCGGCGCCAGGCTGGAGGCGCTGGAAACGTTCGGTGAGGACCGCATGATCATCTTCCAGGCGCCGAACCAGCGCCACACCATCACGGTGTTCACCGACATCTCATGCACCTATTGCCGCAAGTTGCACCGCGAGATCCAGACCTATCTGCACGCGGGCATCACGGTGCGCTACCTGGCTTACCCGCGCTCCGGCCCGAACACCGACGACTGGCGTGAGATGGAGCAGGTCTGGTGTGCGGCGGATCCACAGGCCGCGCTCACCGCGGCGAAGCAGGACCAGCCCTTCGATGGCACCACCTGCCTGGACGACACCGTCGCCGCTTCCTACCGCCTGGGCCGGATGATCGGGTTCTCGGGTACACCGGCGATCATCACGGACACCGGCTACCTGGTGCCGGGCTACCTGCCGGTGGCGCAGCTGCTGCCCATCCTGGACGGCAGCTGATCTGGCGGGCTACCGCACGCCATCGCTGCGTTGCAGGCCCGTCCTCAGGTACTCAGCTACGCGCAAGTAGCTTCCGTCCTTCGGACGGTCCTGCGCCTTGCGCTGACGCGCGGTAGCCTCGCCAGCGGTTGTTTGCCGCACGCCATCGCGGCGTTGCAGGCCCGTCCTCAGCGTTCGAGCAGATCGGCCTTACCGGGCTTGCCTTCCCACTCCGCCGCGTCGGCGGGCGCAGCCTTCTTCTCGGTGATCACCGGCCACTCGCGTGAGAGTTCGGCGTTCAGGGCGATGTAGCGCTCCTGCCCGGCCGGGAGGTCCTCCTCCGAGTAGATGGCTTCGACCGGGCACTCCGGTTCGCACAGCGTGCAGTCGATGCACTCGTCAGGATCGATCACCAGGAAGTTCGGGCCTTCGTGGAAGCAATCCACGGGGCAGACCTCCACGCAGTCGGTGTACTTGCACTTGATGCACTGCTCGGTGACGACGAAGGTCATCTCGGACTCCCCAGGGCCTCGACGGTGATGGCGCTATTCTGCCATAGGCCTGCGGTTCAACCTGCGCTGCTACCGTCCAGCCGCCGCTCGATGACGCAGCAGTGGACGTCGCCGAACGACCCGCGCTCTAGGTCCTCGAGGTAGCGTCGCAGGGTGAACTCCACCGAGGGGAACGCCAGTTCCGACCAGGGCAGGTCCGCCGGTGCCACTAGCGTCGCTGCGCTGGATTCCTCACCTACCCCCCAGGTCGGCGCGGCGAGGCTACCGCGGTACATCACGTGGACCTGGCGCACGGTGGGGACGTCCATCACGGCGAACAGGGTGAGGTCGGTCGCAGGTGCCAGCGCCTCCTCCATGGCTTCGCGGGCGGCCCCGTCTGCCATGCTCTCGCCGTCCTCGAGGAAACCGGCGGGCACAGTCCAGTACCCGGACCTGGGTTCTATGGCGCGCCGACACAGCAGGATCTGCCCCTGGTGCACCAGCACGCAGCCGGTGACCACCCTAGGGTTGCTGTAGTGGACGCTGCCGCAGGCCTCGCAGACGGCCCGTGGGCGGGTGTCCCCCTCAGGGACCCGCAGGTTCACTGCGGCCCCGCAGTTCGAGCAGAATCGCATCGATGGCACCCCAGGGTCCGTCTGGTGGGCTCAGGGTCTGGTGCCGGGAGCGAGGATCGAACTCGCACGGTGTTTCCACCACGGGATTTTGAGTCCCGCGCGTCTACCAGTTCCGCCATCCCGGCGCGGTGGGGGAGTATAGCGGCTGCGACCGCCCGACCGGGCGGTGCATCAGGGGTGTCGATGGACGAAAAGAAAGACCTCAGCGCCGAGCGGGAGCTGGTCGAGCGCGCCAAGCAAGGCGACTCGGCCGCCCTTGAGGCGATCTTCCGCGAGCACGCCCGGATGGCCTACTCGGTCGCCCGGCGCCTGCTGTCGGACACGGACCTGGCCCAGGAAGTGGTCCAGGACACCTTCGTGGACGTGATGCGCAAGATCGGCAGCTTCCGGGGCGAGGCGCCGCTGGGCGCATGGATCCGCCGCATCGCGGTGAACCGCAGCCTGATGATGCTCCGCAGCTACTGGAACAAGCACGGCCAGCTCGCGGACGAGGAGACGCTGGAGCGCTACCACGGTGGCGAGAACGCGGCGAGCATTGGCGAGGAGACGGATCTCAGCGAGGCCCTGGCGGCCCTGTCGCCGACCTCACGCATGGTGGTCTGGTTGTACGACGTTGAGGGTTACACCCACGCGGAGATCGCTTCGCTGATGGGCAAGACGGTGAGTTTCTCCAAGTCGCAGCTCGCGCGGGCACACGCCCGCTTGCGCGAGCTCCTTGGGGCCTACGGGGACGGAGAGGTGATCGGGGATGCACGCTGAGATCGCGGAACTACTGAACCTCAGGGATTCGTCCCTGGTGGATGCTCGTATCAAGCAGCACGTGGACGCGTGTCCTCGCTGCCGGCGTGAGCTGGCGCACCTCAGCGCGGTCCGCGCCGGGCTGCGTGCGCTGCCGGAGCTGCCGGCCCCGGACATCAGCTGGGAGGATGTGGTCGCCCGCGCCCAGGCGCAGGGTCCGATCCTGCGCTCCGAGCGGCTGGACGGTTGGTACGGCGCGGCTGTAGGTATCGCCGCCACGGTGGTGATGACGGTCTCGCTGCTGCTGCTCGGCCAGCGCGAAGCCCCCACGCAGCCGACCACGGTCCCGGCCGCCGCTGCGATGGTCGATTCCACCCCGCAGCTGATGGGGCGCTCGCGCCAGCTCGAGGAGAGCCTGCGCTCGGTGGACCTCCAGGGCCGGATCATGAGCGGGCGTACCGCCTCGACCATCGCCGCACTCGAGGAGCGCATCGCCTACATCGACCAGCTGCTAAGCCGCACCGATGGTCCGCCGCTCCAGCAGGAGCAGCGCCGCCGCCTGTGGCAGCAGCGGGTCGTCCTGCTGGATTCACTCGTCCGCCTCCGCTACGCCGAGGCGCAGCGGGCGGACTTCTGACCGATGATGGAGAAGACCATGGGACGCTACTCGGAACTCTTCGGCGCGGTGCTGCTCACACTGGTCCTGACCTCGTCAGTTGCTGCTGCACGCCCGGACGATGATGGCGTGGAGCACGCGATGCAGGAAGCGCAGCGTGCGCTCGAGTCCGCGCAAGGCGAGATCGCCGAGATCGAGGTCATCGCGGGGCCCGGCCGCACGCTGATGATCGGTGAGCGCCGCGGTCGTCGCGCCATGATCGGGATCACGCTGGTCGGCGAGGATGGCGAGCAGCGCAGCGATGATGGTGTCTACGTGTCCGCGGTGTCGCCCGGTGGGCCCGCCGATCAGGCCGGCCTACGCGCTGGCGACCTGCTCATCCGTATCGACGACACGCCGCTGGATACGCGCGATGGCGTCTCCCCGGAGCGCGCGCTGGTGGAGTACATGAGTGGCGTGGATCCCGGCGAAGCGGTGGAGCTGACTTACCTGCGCGACGGTGATCGCGACAGCGTGGCGGTGCAGACCGAGGCCCAGGGACCGCAGGTGTTCGCCTTCAGCGGTGGGCCCGGCGGCCGTTTGCGCTTCGATGATGATGACAGCCCGATGCGCTTCCGCATGGACCCGGATACCGGACGCATGATGGGCGTGCGCGGGAGCTGGATCGACATGGAGTTGGTGAGCTTGTCCGAAGGTGCGGATGACTACTTCGGGACCGACAGCGGCATCCTGGTCGTGCGCGCCCCCGACGATGCCGATTTCGAACTCAAGGACTGGGACGTGATCGCCGAGATCGGCGGCCGCGTACCGCGTGATCCCTCGCATGCGCTGCGCATCCTGCGCTCGTACATGCCCGGTGAGACGCTTGAGCTGACGATCTACCGCAACAAGCGGCGGCAGACGCTGGAAGTGACCGTGCCGGAGCTGCGTCGGCGGTACGAGGACCTGCTGATCCCCGAGTGACCTGACGGTACCCCGCACGCCCCAGCCGCGTTGCAAGGCCTGCTCGCGATCCTCATTGCCAGCTCAGGCAACTCCGGTCGCTCGCAGGCCTCGCGCCTTGCTGGGACGCACGGTGCACTCGTCTGGGACCTGACGGCCTCTGCTCGCTGAGGCGTTGTTGCTGGCCGGTCCTCGGATCCTCACCAGCAAGCCGCCGCATCGTTGATTGCACGGCAACGATTCCGGCGCGGTAGCTCCAAGCCCGCGACTCTCCCATAGTCATCGACCAGCTCTCGCCTCGGCGCTGCGGCCAGATCGCTACTCGAGGGCGGAGCTGGCTCCGGTCCTCGGACCGGCCCGCGCCTAGCCTCAGCTTCGCAGCGGCTCGTCAGGGCGTCATCGCGGCCGCGTCCCGCGTCCCTCGTCCCCCATCCCTCGTCCCCCATCCGTCCTCCCTGCTAACCTCCGCGCCCATGCACCGCAGTGACTTCCACTACGAGCTCCCACCCGAGCTGATCGCGCAGCAGCCGACGGCTGAGCGCACCGCCAGCCGGCTGATGGTGCCCGGTGCCGATCCCGAGCATCGCACTTTCGCGCAGCTGCCCGAGCTGCTGCGCGCGGGCGATCTGCTGGTGATCAACGACACTGCGGTGATCCCCGCGCGACTGCTGGGTCGCAAGACCACCGGCGGGCGCGCCGAGGTGCTGGTCGAGCGCCAGCTCGATGCGCAGGAAGCGCTGGCCTTCATCCGCTCGTCCAAGACCCCGCGCGCGGGCGCTCACATCGAGTTCGAGGAAGGCGAGGCCATCGAGGTGCTGGGTCGTGAGGCGGATCTGTTCCGCATCCGCAGCACCCGCAGCTCGTTGGACGCGCTGATGGCAACGCAGGGTCATATACCGCTGCCGCCCTACATCCAACGCGACGACGACGATGTGGACCGCGTGCGCTACCAGACCGTGTACGCCGCCGCATCGGGTGCGGTCGCCGCACCCACCGCTGGCCTGCACTTCGATCAGCCCCTGCTGGAGCGCATCCAGCGCGCCGGGGTCGGGATCGCCGGCGTGACCCTGCATGTGGGTGCGGGCACCTTCGAGCCCGTGCGTGAGGACGACCTCACGGCTCACCACATGCATAGCGAACGCATCGTGGTGCCACCGGATACGGTCGCTGCCATCACGCACACCACCGCCGCGGGCGGGCGCGTGATCGCGGTCGGGACCACCAGCCTGCGCGCGCTGGAGGCTGCGGCAGCGGACGGCCAGCTCCAGGCGACGGATGGTGAGACCGAGCTGTTCATCACGCCCGGCTACCGCTTCCGTGTGGTGGATGCGCTGATCACCAACTTCCACCTCCCCGAGTCCACGCTGCTCATGCTGGTCTGCGCCTTCTCCGGGTACGATGCGGTGATGGACGCTTACCGCCGCGCGATCGCCGACCGCTACCGCTTCTTCAGCTACGGCGACGCCATGTTCCTGTCGCGGGTGGATCCCGTATGAGCCACATGGACTTCCAGGTCCTGGCCAGCGACGGGGCAGCGCGCCGCGGCGTGATGCGGTTCCCGCGCGGCGAGGTCGAGACGCCCGCGTTCATGCCCGTCGGCACCTACGGCACCGTCAAGACCATGACGCCGGAGGAGCTCAGCGGGCTGGGCGCCCAGATCCTGCTCGGCAACACTTTCCACCTGATGCTGCGGCCGGGCACCGAGGTCATCCGGGCCCACGGCTCGCTGCACGAGTTCATGCACTGGCCGTACCCGATCCTCACGGACTCCGGCGGTTTCCAGGTCTGGAGCCTGGCGGACAAGCGGCGGATCTCGGAGGAGGGCGTGCGCTTCGCATCCCCGGTGGATGGCAGTCAGGTGTTCCTCTCGCCTGAGGATGCGATCCGCGTGCAGCACGAGCTCGGTGCCGATGTGATCATGCAGTTCGACGAATGCACGCCGCACCCCGCCAGCCGCCAGCAGGTCGCCGACTCCATGCAGCTCTCGCTGCGCTGGGCCGCCCGCTGCGTGGCCGCGCACGGCGATCACCCCAGCGCGCTGTTCGGGATCGTGCAGGGCGGGATGGACGCTGAGCTGCGCCTGGAGTCGCTGCAGGGCCTGCTCGCGCTGCCGCTGGATGGGATCGCGCTGGGCGGCCTGTCGGTGGGCGAGTCCGAGGCCGAGCGGCTGTCGGTGCTGGACGCGGTGATGCCGTCCATGCCCATCGACCGCCCGCGTTACCTGATGGGGGTCGGCAAGCCTGAGGACCTGGTGGCCGCGGTCTGCCGCGGCGTGGACATGTTCGATTGCGTGCTGCCGACCCGCAACGGGCGCACGGGCTACATCTTCACCCGCTTCGGCATGGTCAAGATCAAGCAGGCGGCGCACAGCAGCGAGACCGCCCCGATCGACCCGGCCTGTGGCTGCTACACCTGCCGCAACTACAGCCGCGCCTACCTCCGGCACCTGTATCGCTGCGACGAGATCCTGGGCCACCGCCTGTGCACCCTGCACAACCTGTACTACTACCTCGAGCTCATGGCTGGCCTGCGCGCCGCCATCAGCGCTGGGGAGTTGGCCGCCTTCGTCGCGGCCTTCGAGGCCACCCGCGCCGCCGGGGACCCGGTCCTGGCGACTTAGGGCGGTGGCAGGCGGCGCAGCGGCCGCATGCGTTAGAATGCGCCGCCCCGGGGGGCTTGAACCTGCAGATCGCGGGCCCATATCCCCGGTTCCCGACGGCCGCTAGACGGTCACGCGACCGCCAGCCCCAGGCGCCGGTCACCCCGAACCCAGGACGCCAGAGGTTCAGATGGATCTGTTGATCAGTACCGCGCAAGCGGCGGAGACCGGCGCGCAGGGCGGTTCGCTCATGAGCCTCGTCCCGCTCATCCTCATCTTCGTCATCTTCTACTTCCTGCTGATCCGGCCGCAGTCCAAGCGGCAGAAGGAGCATCAGCAGATGGTGGCCAGCCTCGAGAAGGGCGACGAGGTGGTCACCAGCGGCGGTGTCATCGGCCAGCTGACGCACGTCGGCGAGCAGTTCGTCACCGTCGAGGTCGCCGACCGCATCGAGGTCAAGATCCAGCGCCACGCTGTCACCGCCGTGCTCCCCAAGGGCACGGTCAGAAGCGCCTGAGGGGCCCTCGATGAACCACTACTCCCTGGGGAAGAACCTGCTGATCCTGATCGTGCTCGCCTGCGGCGTGCTGGTCGCGATCCCCAACATCTACGGTGAGGACCCCGCGATCCAGGTGTCGCCGCGCGTCGGCGATGCGGATGCCGCATTGGTCGCCGAGGTCGTGGACCAGCTGGCCTTCGGTGGCTACGAGACCCGTTCGGTGGAGCTGGAGGACGGCCGCCTGCTCGCCCGCTTCAGCGACCCGGAAGTGCAGCTCGCCGCCGCCGACTTCCTGCGTGAGCAGTTCGGCCGCGAGCGCACCGTCGCGCTGAACCTGGCCCCGCGCACGCCGCACTGGCTGCGTGACCTGGGCCTGCGCCCGATGAACCTCGGCCTGGACCTGCGCGGTGGCGTGCACTTCCTGCTGCAGGTGGACCTGGACGCTGCGGTGGACCAGCGCCTGGACAGCTACGAGACCGAGTTCCGTGCCACGCTGCGCAGCGCGGAACTGCGTTACGCCGGCGTCTCCCGCGAGGCGCGCAGCATCGTGTTCGACTTCCGTGACCCGGCGGTCGCCACCGACGCGATCGATGCTATGGACAACGATCATCCGGACCTGATCTTCAGCCAGCGCGACGGCGCCGATGGCGCGGTCCAGGTGTTGGTGCAGATCCCGGAAGCCGCGATCGCTGCGGTCCAGGACTTCGCAGTGCGCCAGAACATCACCACCCTGCGCAACCGCGTCAACGAGCTGGGCGTCGCCGAGCCGATCGTGCAGCGCCAGGGCCGCGACCGCATCGTGGTCCAGCTCCCCGGCGTGCAGGACACCGCGCGCGCCAAGGACATCCTGGGCGCGGTCGCGACCCTGGAGTTCCGCATGGTGTTCGAGGGCGCCGACGCCTACTCGGCTGAGGCCTCGGGTCGTGTGCCGCTGGGTGCGCGCATGTACCACTGGGGTGATGGCCGTCCCGAGCTGCTGCAGCGTGAGGTGGTGGTGACCGGTGACATGCTCACCGACGCCAGCTCCGGCTTCACCCAGACCGATAACTCGCCGGCGGTATTCATCACCCTGGATGCGCAGGGGGCGCGCCGCATGTCCGAGGTCTCCCGTCGCAACATCGGCAAGCCGATGGCGGTGATCTACATCGAGAGTCGGGTCGAGGGCGAGCGCACGGTCCGCGATGAGCGGATCATCAACGTCGCGGTGATCCGTGACGTGTTGTCCAAGCGCTTCCAGATCTCCGGCTTGGAGCCACAGGAATCGCGCGACCTGGCGCTGCTGCTGCGCGCGGGTGCGCTGGCCGCGCCGGTCCGGATCATCGGTGAGCGCACCGTGGGTCCGAGCCTCGGTCGCGACAACGTCGAGCAGGGCTTCCAGGCCACCATGATCGGCCTCGCGATGGTGGTGGTGTTCATGGCGCTGTACTACCGCGCCTTCGGCCTGATCGCCGACATCGCGCTGCTCGCGAACATCGTGCTGCTGATCGCCTTGCTGTCCATGTTGCAGGCTACCCTCACCCTGCCGGGCATCGCCGGCATCGTGCTGACGGTGGGCATGGCGGTGGATGCGAACGTGCTGATCTTCGAACGAATACGCGAGGAGTTGCGGGTGGGGAACTCGCCGCAGGCGAGCATCCAGTCCGGCTACGACAAGGCGTTCTCGACCATCGCCGATGCCAACATCACGACCCTGATCGCAGCCCTGGTGCTGTTCAGCTTCGGCACCGGCCCGATCAAGGGCTTCGCGATCACGCTGTCGCTGGGCATCGTCACCTCCACGCTCACGGCCATCATCGGCACGCGCGCGCTGGTCAACATCGTGTTCGGCGGGCGGCGTCTCGCCAGCCTGCCCATCTGACGGAGCCATCATGCAGATCTTCAAGTCACTGGGTGAGATCGACTACATGGGCTTCCGCCGGGTCGGCGTGGGCATCTCCGCGCTGATGGTGCTGACCTCCATCGTCGCGATAGCACTGGACGGTCTCGTGCTGGGCGTGGACTTCACCGGCGGCATGATGGTCGAGGTCCGCTACCCCGAGGCCGTGCATCCGACCGAGGTCCGGCAGGTGCTGCTGGATGCGGGCATCCAGGAGGTGCAGGCGCAGAACTTCGGCTCAGCGTCCGAGGTGCTCATCCGCCTGGCGCCCTCCGAAGCCTCCGCCGATGCGGTCAGCGAGCAGGTCCTGGAGATCCTGCAGGCAGCCGAGCCGGGCGTGGAGCTGCGCGACCGCTACTACGTGGGTGCGCAGGTCGGCGAGGAGCTCACCGAGCAGGGTGGCCTCGCCATGCTGTTCGCGATGGGCATGATCCTGCTGTACGTGGCCTTCCGCTTTCAGCTCAAGTTCTCGCTGGGCGCCATCGCCGCGCTGGTGCACGACACCATCATCGTGATCGGCTTCTTCGCTATCACCGGCACCGACTTCGACCTCTCGGTGCTGGCCGCGGTGCTGGCCGTGATCGGCTACTCGCTGAACGACACCATCGTGGTGTTCGACCGCATCCGTGAGAACTTCCACAACATGCGCAAGGCCTCGCCGGTGGACGTGATGAACGTGTCCATCAACCAGACGATGTCACGCACCATCATCACCGGCCTCACCACCCTGCTGGTGCTGGCCGCGCTGTTCTTCCTGGGTGGCGAGGTGATCCACGGTTTCGCGATCGCGCTGATCGTGGGCATCGTGGTCGGGACCTACTCGTCCATCTTCGTGGCCAGCCCGGTCACCCTGTACCTGGGCGCAGCGCGCGACGACTTCGTGGTCCCGCGCGATGAGGAGAAGCCCGAGTCCTACCCCTGAGCTCGGGCTCAGGGCGCGTTAGCCGCCGTCCCCGCCCTCGGCATCGGGTAGCGGTGGCTGCTCCACCAGGACCAGGCGGCGGATGTTGGTCTCGCCGTGATCACCGAACCAGACCACCAGCGGCCGCTCGCGGTCGGTGAGCGCGTCGTTGATCAGCACCGTCACGCTGCGCAGCACGTCGTAGCGCACCCTGAAGGTGCCGCCGCTGGTCTCGACCACCGCGTCCACATCGCAGAGGTGACCGGTGTTCCCGCAGGCGCTGCCCTGCTGACGCCCCACGATCATTGACCGCAGCTCCTCGAACGGCACCAGGCGCGCCGTGCCCTCGAACGGCAGGTACAGGCCCTCATCGCTCTGGTAGTAGGTCTCGCCGACCCGTACGTGGGTAGCGAGCAGGCGGATGAAGCGGGTGCGCTCGCTTCCGCGCAACTGCAGCATGTTGCCGCTGTCGCCGCCGTAGGATGAGATCGCGCCTTCGAGCTCCACGGTCTCGGCATCCTCGGCACAGGGTCTGGCGCTGTAGATGGTCGAACCGTCGTCGGCGGTGCAACGGTACAGCTGTCCCGCTGCGACCACGCCCGGTGCGAGCAGCAGCATACTGAGGAGCAGGTAGCGGGGTGATCGGCGCATGGTCTCTCCCCGGAGGCGCGTGACGGCTAGCGAGGCAGCGCCGAGGTTACCGCAGGTGCGGCTTCAGCAGCTTCAGCAGCCCGGCGTGTACCTTGGGGTTGCCCGCCAGGACCGCTCCGGTCTCCAGCCAGTCGCTGCCACCATCATGTGCCGTCACCAGACCGCCAGCTTCCTGCACCATCAGCGCACCTGCGGCGATGTCCCAGGGCTTGAGGCCAGCCTCCCAGAAGCCGTCGTAGCGCCCGGCCGCGAGGTAGGCGAGGTCCAGCGCGGCGGAACCTGGGCGACGCACGCCAGCGGTGTGGGTGATCACTTCGCGGAACATCGCCAGGTAGCGATCCAGGCC